>Ga0115856_100123_pt1 | contig 24998 bp, 22 predicted proteins | sample InSIn4gowninarea_FD_83870 | JGI IMG/M metagenome (GOLD analysis project Ga0115856, IMG submission 83870)
TACTCCCTGACCCGTTCTGCGAACGCGCTCGTCAGTGGGAGTATTTTTGCTCCCGGCACCGGAAAGCACGACCTTTTTCTCCTTCGGTGTCGGTTTTTCTACCTCTACCAGTTCATACTCAGCAAATGTCTATAATGCTTCAAGCCCCGGTAGTAGCACTTTAAGCACTCCTTACAGCCTACCTGTTCCCAAACCTGCAACTCCTTATAGCCTTCAACCTAGCCAAGGTAACATCTATCCCGATCTCAACAGCAAAACCAGCCCTGGTACTCAGAGAAATTCTGCCACAGGTATTGGCACACCGCCAACCATCCTTAGCCCGTAGCGCGATCGCTCTCAATACTCTTTATCATGCAGGTGACAAGCGACGGGTGGAAAGCCGCTTCGCTCCAGTTATTAGTCCTGAGTTTTAAGTTTTGAGTTAAAGCCATCTCGTAACTTAAAACTCAAAACTCAAAATTTAAAACTATTCACTCCTTACCCCCCAGTGTTTCTAGAAAAGCTTCTACTTCGGTAGCGGTAGGTTGGGCAGCGATCGCTCCTGGTTTTCTAGCGATTAATGCCCCGACTGCATTAGCATAGGTAACAACTTTTTTAGCCATTTGGGCATCAGCAAGGCTATGAATACCGTTTTGGCATAGCTGATGTATGAATCCAGCTACGAAGCCATCTCCAGCGCCAGTTGTATCTACCACTGGAACTGAGAAACTAGGCTGTTTACCTTCGTTTTCAGATAGGCAGTAAGCACAGCCATTTTCCCCATCTGTCACTAGTACACCTTCTAATGATTCAAGGCGGTAAGTAATCGCGCCTGGATTGGTGGTGTGAAATAGCAATTCTGCTTCTTCTTTGGAAAGTTTGAGAAAATCAACTTGCTTGACGATTTCTTGAATAATCGGAATCGCAGCGTCGGGTTTAGTCCAGAAAACAGGTCGCCAGTTCACATCTAGTAAGATCTTAACGTCGTACTGGTCTGCCAATTCTAAAGCGCGGTGGACAGCGGCATTGCTATCAGGATAGGCAAGTTCCAGCGTTCCCAAAACGAGAAATTCTGCTTCTGCAAACAGCGAGGCTGGTAATTTAGAGCGTTGCAGTCGCGTATCGGCAAATTCTGTAGTGTCATAACCAGTAAATCCGGCAAAGATGCGATCGCCTGAATTTGTACGCAAAACATCTACTTGCCGTGTCGGCGCTGTAGGATGACGCTGGATACCAGCCGTGTCAACGCCTTCTGTTTGCAGTAGTTGTACCAGTGCTTCTCCTGGTTCATCTTCTCCCACGCAGCCGATAAAGCCTGACGTGGTTCCAAGTTTAACTAACGCACAGGCAACATTGGCAGGTGCGCCCCCTGGATAGGGTGTCCAAGATTCGACTTGTTCGCGCGATCGCCCGATTTGATCGGCTAGGCGATCGAACAAAATTTCACCAAGGCAAAGCACACGCGGATTACTCATCACTAGCTTTTGTTGATTTAAGAGTAGATGACCACAGATGTCAAACAGATTGGGTTTGTAACCTGCTATTAGCCAACAGCTTTATCAAACCTTAAACCTTCAACTGTTGCGATTAAATCTTTATAATTATTTTCTACTGATATAATATTTGTAACAAATAGTACATTAAATAAATAAACCACCCTTAAGGCAGAAAAACTGCCCTGTCAGTAACGTGCAAAGTCAAAGCGGCATTTTGACTTCTAGAAGCTGAGAGGTTATCCATCGAAAGAATCTTCTAGAATTGAGAGAATAGAGTAAGTAGATATACTAAGGAAAAAATACCTCATGGCTGGTGGCGAGTCTCAATCCCCTGTTTCCCTTTCAGAAAGAGAACTACAAATTATCGATCTGGTGGCTGCTGGCTTGACTAATCAAGAAATTGCCGAAAAATTGGAAATTAGCAAGCGTACCGTCGATAACCATATCAGTAACGTTCTGACCAAGACAGCAACCGAAAACAGAGTATCCCTGGTGCGGTGGGCTTTGCAATGGGGCAAAGTTTGCTTGAATGATGTCAACTGCTGCGCGCTACCGATTAGCGGCGAAGGGACAATTTCCTAGATTGCCCTGAATGGGCGCATCTATGGTTTCAAAAGGTGTGTCAGCTTCACAAAACTACAAGCAGCAGAGATTCCTTAATTGACAACAAGCCAAAGCAGTAAACGCTAAAGTAAAGAAAAATCTCTCACCCAAGCTGTTGCTCTTAGCAGTGCTGCTGTCAACGGCTTCGGGAAACCTCAAGAGCTTGCCCATTTCAGTTTGACTGCTTGGGCTAAGTTTGATCCAAATAATAAAGGTGCAGAAGATCTGATTGACAGCAGCCTGAGCGTAGGCAAAGGAACTTCTGGCACAGTCTACCCTCTTGAGTAATTGTACGCCGGGGTGATCCGCAAACTTCTAGCCCCGATACCCCGACTCCAGTCTAATGCTAAAGTTTTAAGATCGGGAATTTATGAACTCTTCTGCTGCGGTAAACCCGCTTGAGTCTTTCATTAACTCATTTAACATCGATTTGTCCGCATCTTATCCTACACAAGATGCGGACTTAATTAGACAGTTACCCTTCATCCCCGGACTGAAGGAAATTTTGATGCTTCGCCAGGTGCATGGACTCGAACACGCCACTGTTTGGATTTTAAGCGAGTCTCTGGGCGCTCGTTGGGTGGATAACCATCTCTTGGGCGGGCTGTCCACCGAACAAGGGTTTTACCTTTATGGTCAGGTGAATAAAACTGATTTGCACCGTGCCGTTGCTCATGCCTTACAGCGGTTGAAAAATGGCGAATCGGATTTGGCAGTACATCCCCGTTGCGGTACAAACTTATCCGTCGAGTTGCTGTTGACATTTGGACTGGCTGTAGGGGCGCATCTGCTTTTGCCGCGAACACCCATTGAGCAAATTTTAGGTTTGGGTATGGCGGCGACGGCGGCGGCAAACCTAGCCCCAGAATTAGGGATGCTGGCTCAGCGCTACATCACAACAGGGATTCCCTTCAACTTGGAAATTGTAGACATTACAGTAAAGCCAGATAGCTGGGGACGAACTGCCCACTTTGTCCGAGTGCGGTGGAGCGATCGTAACTAGGGGCTGGAGACTAGGGAAAGGATGGGGCAATGGGGAATTGAATAGTTTTAAGTTTTAAGTTTTAAGTTAAAAAACGCTCATTTAACTTAAAACTTAAAACTCATTACGAGAAACTGGAGCGAAGCGACTCACCCCTGCCCCGAACAATTCAGACAAATAACTTAACACTTAGCAGTTAGATTGCCATCAGGTTGTAGAGTGAAAGCTATTAGCCTCATCTATTGGCAAATAATAACAACCCAAAGGGAAGATAGACATGGTTGAACGTGGTTCCAAAGTACGGATTCTCAGAAAAGAGTCTTACTGGTTTCAAGATACAGGAATCGTTGCTTCTATGGACAAAAGCGGCATTCGCTACCCAGTGATTGTCCGCTTTGAAAAGCTGAACTATGCTGGTGTCAACACTAATAACTTTGCTGAGTATGAACTGGTAGAGGTAGAAAAACCGACACCGAAGGAGAAAAAGGTCGTGCTTTCCGGTGCCGGGAGCAAAAATACTCCCACTGACGAGCGCGTTCGCAGAACGGGTCAGGGAGTATTAAACGACACCAAGGATACCGCCCAACAAGAGGCTGCGGGTGATAGCCCAATTGTAGAAGGTGGTGGAAACCAGGGGACTGATTCACGCTAAGTTGTGCCTGAATTACCTGAAGTTGAAACAGTTCGGCGGGGTTTAAATCAATTAACCCTGAACCAGAAAATTACGGGTGGGGATGTGTTGCTAAATCGCACCATTGCCTACCCCTTTTCTGTGGGAGAATTTCTCAATGGCTTAAAGGAAGTTGCGATCGCCTCTTGGCATCGTCGCGGCAAATATCTATTGGCAGAACTGTCTCGAATTCAGGACTCAGGAGTCAGGAGTCAGAATTCACTTACCCCTGACCACTATGAAGCTGGCTGGCTAGGCGTACATCTGCGCATGACTGGTCAACTATTATGGTTAAATCAGAACCAGCCCTTGCACAAACATACGCGAGTGCGATTGTTCTTTGAGAATGAATTGGAGTTACGCTTTGTCGATCAGCGCACCTTCGGACAGATGTGGTGGGTGCCACCTGGAGAGAAAATTGAATCAGTAATTACTGGGTTGGGGAAACTGGGAGTAGATCCGTTTTCTCAAGATTTTTCGGTCGAGTATTTTGGTAAGAAACTGAGTAATTGCCGCCGTCCGATTAAAAGTGCTTTGCTCGATCAGTCAATAGTAGCGGGAATAGGCAACATTTATGCCGATGAAGCACTGTTCAAAAGTGGAATTCGACCAGAAACACTTTGTACGCAGTTGCAGACAGAGCAAGTCTCGCGCTTACGAACTGCAATTATTGAAGTTCTAGAAGCAAGTATTGCCGTTGGTGGTACAACTTTTAGTAACTTCCTCAACGTGCAGGGCGTTAATGGTAATTATAGCGGTGTGGCGTGGGTTTACAATCGGGCAGGCGAACCTTGTCGCATCTGTGAAACACCGATTCAGCGCCTCAGATTAGCTGGGCGATCGTCTCACTTTTGCCCCCAGTGTCAAAGTACATCGTAAGTAGGGGTGAGGATGGAATTATGAAGTGTGAATATAGCAATTCGTGGCGATCGCACTTTACCGCCCTCACTGTTTGTTTCGCTCTCCTGCTTAAGAGTTTTAAAATGCGAAAGTAGCAATAGTAACTCAAATCAAGCAATCATGGCTGTCAAAAAAGGTGATATGGTTCGCGCTATCCGCGAAAAGTTGGAAAATAGTCTAGAAGCACAAGCTAGCGATTCTCGCTTCCCAAGCTATCTTTTTGAAACCAAGGGGCAGGTTTTAGATATTAAAGATGACTACGCCCTCGTCGTCTTCGGACAAGTACCTACTCCCAACGTTTGGTTGCGTGTAGATCAGCTAGAACCATTTAAATGATGAATTATGAATGCTGAATTATGGATTGAAAATTTTACATTCATAATTCATAATTCATCATTTTCCCCTAGCCCAAGCACCCTTAGTTATGACATCTACCCCTGCTTCCTCAACTGGGTATCATTCCCCCCGTGTTACAGTCGTTGGTGCTGGTAAGGTTGGCAGCACCCTAGCACAACGAATTGCCCAGAAAAATCTTGCCGATGTAGTGTTACTAGATGTAGTGGCAGGATTGCCCCAAGGCTTGGCGCTGGACTTGATGGAAGCACGGGGAATTGAAAGCCACGATCGCTTGCTCATTGGTACGAATGACTATGCTGATACAGCAAATTCCGACATAGTAGTAATTACAGCCGGACTACCACGCAAGCCAGGTATGAGTCGGGACGATCTAATTAAGACAAATGCCAAAATTGTCGTGGAAGCTGCTGTAAACGCGATCGCTCATTCTCCCAACACCATCCTGATTGTCGTCACCAACCCCTTGGATGTGATGACTTACTTAGCTTGGCAGGCTATCCACTCACAACGCGGGGATGCACAGCAACAAGGCGATCGACATCGCATTATGGGTATGGCTGGAGTATTGGACTCTGCCCGATTTCAAACCTTCATAGCGATGGAATTGGGCGTATTCACTAGTGATGTCCACGCTATGGTAGTCGGAAGTCATGGGGATTCAATGGTACCTTTGCCCCGCTACTCTACCGTTAGAGGAATTCCAATTACAGAACTAATGGATCGATTAACAATCGAACGTTTGGTAGAAAGAACCCGTCACGGCGGGGCGGAAATTGTAGAACTGATCCAAACAGGTGGTGCTTATTATGCCCCTGCGTCTTCTGCTTGCCTGATGGTGGAAGCAATGTTGCTCAATCAATCGCGGCTGTTACCAGTAGCGGCTTATCTCCAGGGTGAATATGGTTTGGAAGATATTTTTATCGGCGTTCCCTGTCGTTTAGGCTGTCAAGGAATTGAGCAAGTATTGGAACTCAAACTGACTGATGCAGAACTAGCAGCACTGCACGAATCAGCTGCATCAGTCAGGAAAAATATTGAGCAAGCAATAGAAATAAGTCGTAAGTCGTAATTATCCCACACCCCATCACCCCACACGCTACACCCCACAACCCTTTAAGGTGATACTGGTTCTGTAGGAGGTGGAACTGGCTGAGATTCTTGACGACGAGAACCAAAGGTATACCAAATTTGGGCTTCAAAACTACCTCCATATTCATTTAAATTCTTAAAACCGCCGACACTCAAAGTTAAGTTATCGTTTGCCCCCCCACCGCAATTGTCCACCAAGTTTGGAGAAGTCCTCATTGCCTGATTCTTGCAAGCGATAGATGCCGTAGAATTGAGTTGCTAATGCCAATCGCCTCACCACATCAATGCTGAGTTCCCCAGTTAACCTCAATTCATCGCTGGCAGGGCCGAAGTAATCTCGATAGCCGACTTCCAAAGTTCCGTAGCCATTGCGTTCGTTGCCGACTGTGAAACCCCGACTGATCGGTAAACTCAGTTCTACCCCGACAATTTGATTACCTGCGCCGGAAGGGTCTTCATTCGCGTCATAACCCAAAGGTACAATCAGATTTGCCTGAATAGATGTTGCCCAATAAGGATCGCGGTTAAAACGCCAGCGTAGCCCTAGTTCCTGGGGAGAAAAACCTTGATTTTTGCTGTTGTTGCGATCGTCATTTTCCGACCAGGTATAAGGAGATTTAAAAATCAGAGTCAAATTATCTTGTAAACCATGTTCGAGATAAAACTGAATTTCTTGTTTGTGGAAGGTGTCTGTGTCAAAGTTACTGTAGCTCAAGGAAGTAAAGTTAAAGCCTTGAGGTTGGGTAAATCCTCCTGCTAAACTGGGCAGTGCTGAGCAAATTGATAGTAGTCCTCCCAGTCCCGCAGAAGCGATCGCCCGCACTCGCTGTTTTACCCCAAAGCCCATTGTCCCTCCTGTAAAATGCCTTTAAAAGTCTTGGCAGCATCTAGGGCATTATAGGGATTATCCTTGTACAGACCATAGTGCATAATAGAAAACTTATCTAATCCCAACTGAGAAACTGTTTTGATCCAGTTTGGTCGCGTCATAATTACTAGATCGCGAGTCACCGTATCGGCACGACCACCATTAGGGTGATATTGCTTGATTGAAGGTTCATAGTGGGAAACCATCAGCGATTTTTTGTATTTCGAGAAGACTTGACAACATTGATAAATTTGTTCTGGATTACCCGGATCTGCACGCTTGAGTTCGGAATTATACTCACCCGCTGGTCTTGGTCGCATCGATTGAAAAGAAATTCCATCCATCTGCCGCAACATTGGAGCAAAGGGTGGAATCATACTCATACCACTTTGCTGTGAGGGACTATCGAAAGTAACAATCCAACCTCCCCAACTCGGTGCTACCCACGCATTGGGCAATTGACGTTTGATTACAGCTCTTGCCCGGATTAAATTTTGCATCAGAGCATCGTAATACTTAGCAGTTGTGCTATTGTAAGTATCGGCTGGTACACGCCAATAGGAAAATTCTGTTGCCAACGTCCAGTAGGTTTCCTTGCCTTTAGGATTAGCCTTGCGAACGTATCCGGCTAACTCTTCCAAATCTTCCAAGTACTGCGGCGAAATATGGTAATCTCCTGTAGGTAGATTTGTGTCATCTTCCCAAGTAATCACTTGCAGGCTGTAACCGAGGGCAAACCAAGCTGATAATAAACCCCGCTTGTGCCATTCTCGCCAGAAACTCAAATCTCCTTTTTTGTGGTCAGCACTGTTAAGCCAACCCGCAAGGAAGTCAGGCGACCAACCTCGAACTAGTTCTTTGACGGCTGGAGTGTTTTGCACTTCCCCAAGTAGTTTAGCAGGGTCTGCTCCCATCCCCAATTTCCATCGGCTAAAAGTAGTTGCTTTAGCTACTGATGATTCGGGATGCAACAATTTTTTTTCGCATGAAGCTAAAAATAAGGAAGTAGCAAATAATCCTTGTAAATATTGACGGCGAGTATAACGGTTCATGGATTGAGGCGCTGCAAAAGCTTGTAGTGTGACGATCCAAAAACCTCCTGAAATCCTGGCAGCGTAGTTTCAACTAGTTGCGGCCAGTATGACAAAATTCGGTCTTGCTCGTGGCCGCGAGTTTCGCTCCCTGGAACTAAGATAAAATCTGTCAAGAGGTCTGGTTGTTGTAGAGTCAAGAAAAACTCATTTTGATAAGGCAAAATAAAGCGACTGGCATCATTAATTAAATAAATAATTGGGAAATTAACGGCATCATCCATCAGTACTTTTTGACCGGGTAGAAGTTTGTCAAACAGCACTTGAGCAATCTCTCGCTGTGCTTGCTTTTGTTGGAACCACCGTTGTACTGATAGGGATGATGGGATTTCCTGCTGAGTTATTTGTCGCCACAAGATAGTTTCCTCTGGCATTAATTGATTTTGCTGTAATAAGGAAATACTACAAAAAAGACTAAAAACTAAAGCTGCTGTCAAGATAAATTGCTGCCACATCTTTTTGGGCGGAAACTGTTGCAGCATTAGTGGTAACACTCCTAAAAAAATGCCAAAACGGCTAATTTCAGGAATAAAAGTTCCTTGCCAAAAGGCAGCCACCACCAAAATTACAGGTAAAAATAAAATTGAAGTTGATAATAACCATCCTCCTTCGCGCCACAGCACCCAACCAGCGAACAAAAGATAAACAGGAACAGCTTGAATAATCCAACTAAAACTACGCAACCAACTGCTCCAAAAATATTCCTGTTGTAAGAATATTTTTGTTTCTGCTAACCGCATTCCACTGTAGTAACTGTTGAGAAAATAGTATGCATCTCCTGTAAATAACCAATTCATATACATCCAGGTGGCGATCGCAACTACACTCATGAATAAAGTGACTAAAATAGCTGTGAATCTAAAACCCCAACTTTCTTGCGGAAAGAGCATGGCTAAAGTGATGCCTATTAAAGGCAAAATAAACCAAGCTTCATAGCGTAAAAGCATCAAGGGAGCTAACCCCAATCCCAACAAAACCAACACTAGTGTTGAAGGTAGGGATGTCGCCTTGTCTTCACCTAGCGTCCATAGCAATGTCATTAGCAAAGTTAGAAAAATTGTTACTGTCACCCAAGCTGGGCTGCGCAGCAGCATTAAACTAAAAGCAGGATTGAGTAAAATTAAACTCATCCATACTGCTTGCCAAAGTCTAGGCACGGCTGAATTTCCTATTTGCCAGCACAGCAGTCCAATCAGAATTGCTCCGACAATAACTTGCAAGGTTATTGCCGATCCCAGGATCGAGCTACCATAAACTAACAAAGGAGGAAAAATCGAAACAATCGCTCGATAACGTGGTTCTGCGCCGTTAATAGCTTGTAATGCTTTAGATCCTAAGAACTGTGTTTCGTAGCTAGAAAAGCCCATCGTATCCAGCCAAGCTAATATTAGACTCAGCACGACTAGAGCCAACAAACCAGCACTTAGCCCTTTCAAACGATTAGGCATATTGAGAGCGACCAAAAGAGTTTATTCCATAATGGTAGTAAAATATTATTTTTAACTGTTCGGCAAAAAGCCAATCGTAGCAATTCATGGAGTATTTTGTGAGATATATAAACTTAGAATAAAGTTTTTTACAAATAGAGAATTTTCTCTCCCTGATACAAGTTTTGCTGGGATTTCATTTCACTTAATTCACCCTTTTGATTGGTTTGAAGCTGCGATCGCATAGGTAACAGGCAATAGATAATAGGTGTGACGCAAGTTTTCCGCTTTCCACCCAGAGTCTGCTCCCAAAACAGGTATGATTTCTGTTCTTATTTATACCATAAAAGTTTTGTATAAAATTATACTAAATTTAAATGATGCAGCGAACGTTTCAACTCCAGAAAATCTAGTAGCTGGGTAATTGATTAACTTTACAAAAGTATGCTGGACCAGCCATAAAATTAGCTTATATTTAAGTTGTTGCTATGACTAACTATTTATTATTTAACGATCGCGCCACTTAAAAAACTTTTAAAATTAATACAATTATTTAATAAGGTTATAAGGAACTAACTATTTTTATCTAGTCCAAGTTGATGCATAAAAAGCAAATAAAAATAGTAACTATTTATTAGTTAATAGCTATTAAATAATAAACAAATTGCCGAATAGTAGCATACTTTTTTCAGGAAAACAAAATTTTTGACTTCCATGAGAGAAATCTTGACTAAAAAAATCAGCTGTACTGCTGGGATGATTTGGGCGGGGGCGATCGCACCCCTTGTTTTGAGCTTAGGTATTAGCCCAGCGGCACTATCCGCTTTGAATCCCGAAGTCATCTCGCTCAAAACTTTGGGCTATAACCGTTCAATTGTCATGCGGGGTGTCAATCCTGAATTTGAAGTTAGCGTTCCAGCCCCTAAAGGAGGTCTAGATCCAAGCGCTAGTTTTGCACGTCTAATTATAGAACCCTCATCTGTACTGAATGACAATGCCACAGTTCGGTTGTTGGTCTATGGCGAACCAATGAAAGTTGTTTCAGTCAAACAACTGCAAGCTAATCCTGTGGTAACACTGCCATTGCCGGCCCTGCCACAGGGAGAATCATATATTAATGTTGGTATACAACCTCATTTATTCATTAGTAATGATGTTCGTCAGGATTTGCCTACTGGCAACTTGTTTTTAAAGATTAACAAAGAGAGTTTCTTCCAACTAACGCCTCAACTTGCTGACAACAGTATTGATGGCTTCTTCAAATCCTTCTATAAACAAGTGGATCTAGTAGTACCTAACAACCTCAACCGAGAGCAAGCTGAAGTAGCGTTGTGGATGTATAGCGTCCTGGCTTACCAATTCCGCGAGTATCAAATTCCGATTTTTTGGCGCTGGGGTACAGCACCAACAGTTGCGAATGCAGCCCAAGTAGTTTTGCACAACCAGCCAGGGGGGCCGGACGTGGAAAGGCGCGGTTCTGTTTTGCGGGTACGGGCAAATTCCAGAGCAGTTCAATCCCTAGCGACAGATTTTTATCAGCCAGCTTTAGTCGGTGGTGGGGTCACAGTTGAGGATGTAGATTCCTTTAAAGCCAAACCAAGCGCTCAAAGTCGTTCTTTTAAAGACTTAGGATTTCGAGACGGCTCCACCAGAATATCTGCTGGGACTCAAGCTTTTCCGCTCAAATTCGATTTATCCCAACTGGGAGGACGACCAGAGAATTTGGATTTGTCATTAAATGCTACCTTTACTCCGGTTTACGGTCAGCAGGGCGAACGTCTCACTGCCCAAGTATACTTAAACAACACGCTGGTTCAGTCTTATAACCTTCAGGATAAGACAGTTCTGAAAACTAACTTGTCTTTGCCTACTAATCAACTCCAGCGGACTAATACCCTAGAGGTTGTATTTGCCTATGCTCCGAATGAAAGCGGTGGTGACAACAAACAAACAGGAGAAGTGATTGTCCAGATTGATGGAGACTCGTTTCTGAGTTGGAATGGTTATCAAGGCCCGACGGGGACTTTGAGCGATTTACCTCATGTATTTCTTCAGCCAGGACAGTTGATTGTAGATACAAAAAAACCAGCGCTCTTAGCTGCTAGTGCTTATTTATTAGGAGCAATCAGTCGTTTGGGTCAACAACCGATTTTTCCGCAACTGGTAGAAGCTGCATCGATTCAAGATTGGTCTAATTTACCTAAAGATCAGATGAATAGATCTCCGAATTGGCGGCTACTAGCAATTTCTCCCCAAGCAGCTGCTTTACCTTCACCCGTACGTTTGAATCAAGGTTTGTTTGAAATCTACAACCCGGTGAACCAAAAGCGGTTGCTGCAAGCTCAACCTACCGATCCTTTTGGCATACTGCAATATTTCAATAATCAAAACACTCCTACCCTATGGCTGACTTGGTGGGGACTGGAACCAGCAATGGCAGAACAACTCGGAATGGCTTTGGGCGATCCGCGCACGTTGTTGGCAAGTCAGTTAGATGGGAATGTGATTACAACAACAGATGCGAGCCGAGTGCAAATTTGGGACTTAGGCGATCGCACGCTTCAAGTTAATTACCCCGCCGCCAGAAACTGGCAAATCTTTTGGCAACGCTACCTCAACCCCTTAATTGTCGTGGGACTAATCTTAGGGGGATTTGTAGCATGGCGCATCTATCAGCAAGTTGGACGTTCGCCAATTACTCCTGCTTCAGCCTCTAAACCTGTAGAAAAAATCAAAAAACAACTATGAGGGAATTCCAACCCCAGATAGAGGCACAACTTTTAGCAAGAGGTTATCTCAACTTTGAAAAACTACAACAAGCTCTAGAACTACAAAATAAAATTTCCTGCTCTTTGGGAAAAGCTCTGTGGAGTTTAAATCTCTTAACTCAAGCAGAATTTTTGCTCGTAATTGGGACTGTAACTGGTCACATCTTACTCACTGATTGGTTAATAGTCTCTGGCAGCGTACTTGACTTTAGTATCGCCAAAGCCTTTGAACCTGGTTATCTGAGACAATTAGGTTTCTTTCCCTGCGCTTGGCAAGATAGCTCTACTTTGGTTGTAGCTGTAGAAGAACCAACCAATCCAGCCATTATTCAAGCCATCCGCAGCGTTTGGTCTGGTGCAAATATTTATGAAGTTCTCGCCACCGAAAACCAAATTCTCAGCTTGGTGTTTGAGGAAAACTTGGCGACTGAACTGTTAGACAAGGGTAGACTCTCAATTGCCCAATGGCAAGAAGCTCAAACTATTCAACAACGCACGGGTTCCCCACTGGGAGAAATTCTTCCCCGTTTGGGTTATCTCAGACCGATTGATTATATAGAAGTTATTTCTGCGATCACAGGCTTAAGCATTTTTTATCGCCTCAAAGGTACGGGAATTAGGCAAATAGACCGAAAATTAATGCAGCGGTTTGACCCACACTTGATGATGAGACACCGCTTTTTACCCTTGGCTTGGGTGAATCCATACACCATGATGGTGATGGTACAAGACCCGTTTGACTTGGTGGTAGAAGCTGCTATTTATGAAAAATTTCCTGGGATAGAAATTACTAAGGTGCTGGGAACTGAAAACGATATTACCCGGCTGATCGATTCTTCTTACCGCAAAGAATTTAGTCAACAAGCTATTTTCCAACTGCTAGCGCGATCACCTGCATACTCCGCCGCCAGAGTTTTTACCCCTGCCCAAATTATCGCAGGCTACTCGATATTTGCCGTATTTATATGCGGTCTGACATTTGATTGGTGGCACAGTTTAGCTATTTTAATTACACTACTGAATCTATTTTTTGGTGGTTCTGTACTGTTCAAAATGGTTTTGAGTTTAATCGGTGCAGCAGACCGGACTCATCAAATTACCAAAGCAGAAGTCCACTCTATCGATGAGCAGTCTTTACCCATCTACTCTGTTTTAGTTCCTGTTTACAACGAGCCAGAAGTGACTCCCATCTTAATTGAGGCACTGAGTAAACTTGATTATCCCCATGAAAAACTAGACGTATTACTTCTATTAGAAGAAAAAGATTTAGAAACGATTCAAGCAGCTCGATCGGCCGAGCCACCCCGTTATGTTCGATTTATATATATTCCAGATAGTCATCCTAAAACCAAGCCAAAAGCTTGTAATTATGGCTTAGCATTTGCTAGAGGAGAATACTTAACTATCTACGATGCTGAAGATATTCCCGACCCAGATCAACTTAAAAAAGCTATTTACGCTTTTAGACATGGGAGTCCTAGCTTAGTTTGCGTTCAAGCAGCCCTAAATTACTATAACCGCGATGAAAACTTCCTGACGCGGATGTTTACATTGGAATATTCTTATTGGTTTGACTACCTTTTACCTGGATTAGAAACTTTGGATTTACCTATTCCTTTGGGAGGCACTAGCAATCATTTTCGCACCGATCGCTTGCGGGAATTAGGCGGATGGGACCCGTTTAATGTGACGGAGGACGCAGATCTAGGTATTCGCGCCAGCAAACGGGGTTATACAGTGGGAGTGATTAATTCAACTACCTATGAAGAAGCAAACTGTGAGTTGAAAAATTGGATTCGCCAGCGATCGCGCTGGATCAAAGGGTATATGCAAACGTGGTTAGTACACAATCGTCACCCTTTGAAATCCCTCAAAACTCTAGGACTAAAAAGTTGGCTGGCTTATCAGTTTTTGATTGGCGGTACTGTGCTGATTTTTCTAACTAGTCCAATTTTGTGGGCAATATTTATTTATTGGATAGTCACCCGCGCCTACTGGTTAGAAAGCCTGATTCCCGGTTGGGTACTATATATTTCCTTGTTTAACCTAAGTATTAGCAATGCTTTAGGTATATATTTAAATATGATTGCTGTATTTCGGCGGCGCTATTATCAACTTATACTTTATGCCTTGCTCAATCCGCTCTATTGGCAGTTGCACTCAGTTGCTGCTTATATGGCTTTGTGGCAACTCTTTTCTAAGCCATTTTATTGGGAAAAAACTATTCATGGGATCAGTAAATTTACAAAATCTTATTTACCATTTTCAGAGAAAAAGGAACCCAGTCGAACTGCTTAGGAAAGATAACTATTATTATTTCTAAGCGAGATATGTTGAAGTTAAAAAAAATATTGACTTTGGGTCAAAAAATTAGCTATTTAGTTAGAAGACAGGAAATAGAATATAAAATAATTACGAATTACCTAGAGCGAAGCCCTAGTGAAAGGCTACTACGAATTACGAATTATAGAATAAGCTTATGGGCTGTATTTTTAACTCTATTAACACTATTATCTGCCTGTGCCTCTACTAAGCAACCCCAAGCTCCCACTATACAAACTCCAAGTGTAAAAACAAAACCATATCAGCCCGATCTAGTAGCAAATAGTTCCAAACCTGTTGATACAGCTTCGTTGCAAAATCTAGACTCTCGTCTTTATCAACAGCTGCAAAACTTAATTGCAAACAATCAAGGAGCGCGTAAAGATGGATATGTATACACTGTTGACGTGAGCCAAATTTTAGTGTATGCAGCACTGAAAAAAGATCTGCGACTTTATATTCCCTTGCGAGATTTTGCCATCCGCAACTTGATCGTAGACAAGCCATCAGATCCTTATACTAAAGGGTTTGTTCTTTGGCGCTATCAGCCAGGTTCCCCTCCAGATGCATCGGGAACAACAGAAGCCTTGCGCTTAGCTGAAAGTTTGTGGTTGGGTACCCAGGTATTTGGGGACAGTCGCGATCGCGATCGAGCCATGCTGTTGCTGCAAGGATATGCGCGACACCAGCAAATAGACCATAATGTTTGGCTGATCCGCAACTACTTCAACCTGCAAACTCGCGCTTTCGCTAATAACTCATTCTTGGTGGGTTACGATCCAGATTTAATCGAAAATATAGCTGAAGCGACAGGCGATCCGACTCTACAACCCTTGGCGCAAAAATCTTACGCCATCGTGCGACAGGCGGTTACTCCTTCCGGATTACTCTACGATATTATCCAACCAGAAGTGCTGACGCTGATGCCAGATCTCAAACATTTAGTAATCTTTTCTCCTAACGATGTGGTGAAGCTGGCTAATACTTGCACTGTAGCTGAAAGAGTCACTACGGGAGCGCCTGAAATTGGACAAAAGGTGATTCGCTTTGCAATGCAACGCCTACCCAAACTCAGCACCTATTATTATGGTCGGACTGGGGAACCTGCGATCCAGCAAAATGCAGAAGTCCCGACTTACGCCTGTTTAGTGCGACTTGCAGTCAAGCTGGGCGATCGCAAAGCCCTCAATGCTTTTCTCGATCCGTTTGTCATCCACGCTGAAGCTGTAGTAAAAAATACAGAAGAGTTTAGCCTCTACACGGTGATTGAGGCTCTATTAGCTCTTCAGTCGGTATTAGAGCAATCAACTTCTCCACCCCCCACGCCACAAAACAAGGTTAAAAGTGTAACTTTCAATCTGGCAAGGTTGTAAGATCAAGCATTTAGTAGGGGCGGGTTTAACTAAGATACTAGTGTAATGAGGTATAAAATAATAAACCCTTAGTACAAAAGTTAAAAAGAAAAAACAATCGTGCAACAGCCTACTAGCTATAACCTTATGTAAGTTAAACGTGGGACAGATTGAAACAATAACAGTAGCTAATACTTGTAACTTTTAACACAGTACCACTCTGTTTTATTATTAGTTAACATATCAGCAAGTATCTACCAGACCGTTGTCCGCTGTTCCCACACTCAGCAATAAGCTGTTTTAGATTTAAGGATCGCATATAGTCAATCACCAGAAACGTAGTTATATATATGTTTATCATTTTTTGACTTTTGACTTTCTTATTGCCTATCCGTGTAAATCTAGTCAGAACATTGGCTTCCCGAATTTACAAACATGACACTAATGGTGCTAAGAGGGAGGAAATTAAAAACAAGTTGCCACTCTCAGACAACGTTTGGTGAATACCATGTTAGGTAAGTTATTAGAGGGGCGTTACAATGTCGTGCAAGTCTTAAGCTCAGGAGGGTTTTGTCAAACCTACCTTGCTGAAGATACCCATACTACTGGTCATCCCACTTGCGTAGTCAAACATCTTAAACCTGCTAGCAACTCCCCTAACTCACTACAGACTTTAAGATGGTTATTTACGGGAGAGGCACAAGCCCTGAAAAAACTGGGTAGCCATGACCAAATTCCCCAGTTATTGGATCATTTTGAAGAAAACCAAGAATTCTACTTGGTGCAGGAATTCGTGCAAGGACATACCCTCAGTGCAGAATTGCAACCAGGGAGGCGCTGGACTGAAACTCAGGTGTTTCAGTTTTTACAAGAAGTTTTGGACATCCTGCAATTTATTCACTCTCAGGGGCTAATTCATCGAGATATCAAGCCGAACAATCTGCTCAGAAGACAACGCGATCGCCGCTTTGTTCTGATTGACTTTGGCTCAGTCAAGCAAGCTTGGACGCAAGTTATTACATTGCAAGGGCAGAGAATTAGTACCTTTGCTATTGGTTTACCCGCCACCATTACCATTGGTACTCCAGGTTATATGCCTACCGAGCAGGAGCGAGGCAAACCACGCCCTAACAGCGATATTTATGCTTTGGGGATAATGTGCATTCAAGCCTTAACGGGTCTGCATCCTACACAATTAGCAGAAGATCCAGATACTTGTGAAATTGTATGGCAACCGCATTGCCGCGCCAGTGCTGGACTTGCGAGTGTCGTAGATAAAATGGTACGCTACAGCTTCAAAGATCGCTATCAGTCTGCAACAGAAGTACTCGAAGCACTGCAACCATTAGCTATTTTCTACCAGCCAACACAGCAACCAGAGGTGTTTGATGCCGAGCGCTCTGGGCTATCAGACGAGGAGCAAGAAACCGTATCATTTGTATGGGGCGATCGCGGCGAACCAATATCAGATAGCGAGTCCAGCGATACTTTACCTGTTAGTCCTCGTAAGAAATCTGTATCGCTACTTGACATAGGAATAGGTTTAGTCGCTGCTACAGCACTGTTAATCGGCATTTATTTTGCTTTGCTTTCCCCAGCTCCGATTGTGAAAATCGAAAAGTATCCTGTTTCTATCCCACTTAAAAGCAACTCATTATAATTCGACCAAGGGAGCGGGAATTTTGCGCTTGTGCGGCATCAGGCGATCGCACAAGCGCAAAACGCATTAATCAAAACTTTAATATTTGCTACCTGTTGCTCACCCTAGCTTTACTAAAAAACAGGTACTTTTTAGATATTTTAAGTTAGAAAGGGTGCAGGCGTTTTGCCTGCATCACTTAACAGCTATTCTTCCTCTCGTTGTCAAAAGCTCATTTAGAAAACGGGTTGGAATTAAAACAAGTGTATTTATCCCAAGTTTATTAACTTTGTTTGTGACTAATTAATTATCATATTAATTATACTTATGACTTTATCCAGAAGAAAAGCAATTAAATTTTTAGCACAAATGTCTGGAGCGGTATTAGCTTCACCCTTAGTTGAGCAAATGATTCCTGCTATGGCAGCTTCTGGAGAGCCTCTTTATGGTATCAATGCTTTCTATCTCTTAACTGAAAGTTACCGTAAGGCAAAAGAAAATCCTAAAGTTAATCCTCGTAAAATAATTACTAAATATCTCCAGGATGACTTAAAGTTAGCTACTTTAAGAGAAAAAAGTAAGATTAATGCTATTCGTTTTTTGGCGGGTAACAATTATCCTATAGATAATAAAGTACTAGGTAAGAATATATTTGATGCTGCTCTGTGGACAACAGCCGATCGCTTGGATAAACAGGTACTAGATATTTTAGAAATTCTCATGCAATCTCTAGCCGACATGGGATTTTACCAAGTTCCAGTTCTGACTAACTACTGGATTGAGTATGGCGGGATTCTACGTTATCTAGAATGGACTGGACGGATTAAATTATCAGACTGGTTTGATGCTTATTGTAATAGAAAAGATGAAAAGTTGTATGAAAAATATGCAATTGATTTTTATACTAGTCCCGAAATTGAAAAGTTATTCCAATCTCATGTGACTCCTGTGGTCAATCTGTTAAAGAATAATTCCAAAGTGGTAATTATTGATGTTATGAATGAACCACGAGGGAAGAATCGTTACAGTGAGAGTAATCAGGTTGTCAGGGATGGTTTATATTCCCACCAAATTGTAGCTCAATGGTTGAATCGTCAAGCACAGTTTTTAAGGAAAAATATACCTGCAACTGTCAACATTACCCCAGGAGAAGAAGGCTGGTTAATGTCTCCTGTTAATCTCGATTTGAAATACCTAAAAAATGAAAGTCAGTACTATGAAGGGATCGATCTAAAAACGAATTTGTTTGAGGAGAATAGCGCCTTCACAATGGGGAGTATTCATATGTATACTCACGCCGGAGTAGAGCTACCAAGACAGAAAGATTGTGGAGATAAGTATAGCGATCGCCGAGGATGGGATTATTTATTGCAACCAAAGCAACCCCAAAGCTCAGAAAGCTACATCAAAATGGGAGAAGAATGGTTAAAATCCCGTGCTTCAGTATTTGATAAGAAGCCTTGGTATGTCGGGGAAATGGGGTGGTGTCGCAGTCAGTCGCAAGAAGTGCGATCGCCCCTACCAGCAACTGCATTGCAGACGGAGAGAATCAAGATTTATCGAAATTGGACAGAACAGGCTTTTGCTTTAGGTGCTAGAGGTGTTTTCCTTTGGGAACTTGCAGGAATAAAGCACCGAGATGAGTTTTATGGGTTGAATCCCACTCAGTTAATCGAGATATTTTCAAAGTAATAAATAAGTAAGTAGTTAAAGATATAAAAACCAACCGATTCGCCAACTCCCATTAAAAAAGAAGAAAATGAAAGGAGAGAGCGCAACAAACTAGGACACCGATTTCTCTCTTTCTTTTTTACTCTGCGTCCTCTGCGCGGGGTGGTTTAATACTTTCTATATAATTAATCCAGATAAAATTCTGATTCAGCTTTCATGCCCATGATTGGCTACTTGGAACAAATCAAAGGCGGTGGATGGAAAGAGCGATCGCTTTTACTGTCTGCGGGAATTAATACATAAAAGCAGCCTCCTTTCATCCCAATGTTAGTAAACCAGCTTGATAATTTACTACTAACGGCAGAATCTTCAACCACTGTGAACCTAACAATATTTCTGTAATTGCATCTCCAGCAAAAATAGGAATTTCATACTCTTGTTCGTCTAATAGCACTGTGCCTGAATAAAGGTTAAATCTTGCTTCTCCTTGTGCAGTCCGTAGACGTTCCTTACCGATATAAGTCCAATCAAGATCGTCAACATCCTGTTGGTTAATTGCTAGAAACTCTGTAAAGCCTGTATCTAGCATGACATCAACAGGGAGATTTAATCCATCAGCACTAATCAATTCTATTTCAAAAAATAGCTGTTCTCTCTCACCAAATGTACCGTGAATCATATTCTGCCAGTAGTTCCAGTTTCATTCAGGCAAAATACACAATGGTCAAGATTTGGGTACTTATGAAGGGCTGTTTTGTGAGCTTGCATTCTATCTGCGTCAATGAAATAATCTCCACTATCTGGCTCAATTGCAATATACCAGCCATAGTGTTTATCAATAAATTCAGGACGCACTTGCTCAAAAATTGCTTGACACCGCTGAAAAAAGTCTTCATCTTCAGCTTTGCGTCTGGCTAGTTCTTCCGGTGGTAAACTGCGTTCTGGAAAGACTCTGCCTCGACGTATGGGTGGTTTTGGCATTGATTCAGTCATATAAATAATCCTACTTGTGATGGTGTTTTAATTTGATTCTAAAGAGCGATCGCAACTCTATCCGACACAACTTACAGGAATAGACGCGCAATTTTTGGTAAGATTGCGGAAGTTTTGATTATAATTACTGCGATCGCTGTGAAGCTATTTGTTTACCACACCCCCGAATTAACTCCATCTGTTGCGATGCCAGAGTGCGCGATCGCAACAGATGTCCTGCGCGCCACCACCACAATGGCAACAGTCTTAGCCGCAGGAGGTGAAGCTGTTCAAGTATTCAGCGATTTAGATCGATTGATGCAGGTAAGCGAAGACTGGCAAGCTGAAAAACGTCTGCGGGCAGGAGAACGCGGTGGGGCGAAGGTGGATGGCTTCGATCTGGGAAACTCTCCCCTCGACTGCACAAGAGAACGAGTGCAGGGAAAACGATTATTCATTAGCACCACAAATGGCACTCGTGCCTTACAAAGAATAGAAGCAGCCTCAATTGTCTTAGCGGCTGCTTTCGTCAACCGTGCGGCAGTAGTGGAATACGTGATGAAAAAACAACCAGAAACAGTATGGATTGTTGGTTCTGGCTGGGAAGGCAGTTTTTCCTTGGAAGATACCGCTTGCGCTGGTGCTTTAGCCCACAGTTTGTTAACACAAACCAACTTACCTTTAGAGGAACTGGCTGGTAACGATGAAGTTATTGCCGCGATCGCGCTATACACTCAGTGGCAAGACAAGTTACTAGACTTGTTCGCCCAAGCCAGTCACGGTAAAAGACTTTTACGCCTTAACTGTCACGAAGACCTGAAATATTGTTCTCAAACAGATATTTTGGATGTAGTCCCGATTCAGCGAGAACCAGGAGTTTTAGTTAAATTATGAATGCTGAATGCTGAATGAAAAAATTCATCATTCATAATTCATCATTTAGCATTTTCTTGCGGCACAATCTCAGTCACTACATTACCGCCACTAACAGCAATATTCTGATCTTTGAGGTTGCCAACAGCTTTTTGCCCCCTGAAATTGGCTGGCGGGTTTGCTTGAGTGTAAAACACATCGCCATTTGCCTCCATATTTTGAGTCGGAAGATACCAAGTCAAGGTATTAGCTTTAAGCGATTGACCTCGCTGACCCACACTATTGACATTTCCGCTCAAATATGCAACTTCTTTCTGCGTATCCAATCTACCTTGATTTGCAGTCACTGTAACTTGCTGTTGGCGGTTTACTATCCGCACAGGCTGGTCAGCTGTAACAATTTCTGTATTCATGTTCCAGCTTAAAGAGTTGCTGGTTACTTGCGTTGGCGGTTCGACTAGGTTAATTTGGGCATTTTGCCTGAATGTGGCAATCTTAGTTTTTAAGTTGACTTCGCCAGAATTTGCAGTTGCTCGATCTGTAATTTTCTTATCTTTGTAGCGGTCAATTTGAAGTGGGCGATCGCCAATCAATCTTTTCTCTTCGATCAGCCAAGTCGCGCGTTCAGTTCGCATTTGCAAGCTGGGATCGAAAGAAGTCGCTTGCACTCCACCATACAATTCTATCCGTTGTGCGCGACTGAAAACTTGTGCTTCCCGTGCCACTACCTGCACTTGGGGGTTGTTACCTGTCAAGCGATTGCGGACAATTAAAAGAGCCTCCTTTGGTAGCCACTCTAATTCATTTCCACGCAACACCAAATTGCGGCTAGGGTCTTTGGCTACAATATTCCCTTTAAGAAATAGCTTCTTACCATCTTGCTGGATTTCTCCTGTTTGGGCAGTGATGTAGTATAGTGGCTTGCCATCCTGAAACAGTTGACCGTTGGGACTCTTAAGTTGGGCAATCTTTCGATCTTTGCTGTACGTCGCTTGCTTTGCCAAAACTTTCCAAATTGGTCGTCCCTGCTCATCTGACTGCTCTAGGGTGACATCATTAAAGGTTAAGTTACGTTCTACCGCCTGTGCGGATGAAGAAGTATCTTCAACTGGCTTTTCTACTGTTTTAGTTTGATCCCCACAAGCAAATAGTAAAAATGTTACCATTAAGCTAATCATTGAAATTGAATAGCAGCGGTAGAACGAAGTGAGAGGATGGAAGATTTTATTCATACTTCCATCTTGACAAAGAACAATTCAAGCTTCAGGAGCATCTTTTTTCACTCACTCCTCGCTCCTTTCATAGTTCCTAGGCTCCCATCATGTCTGACCCATCACTCGGCGATGGCTCCATTAAATCTAAACTCGATAGCGGACGGTAAGTATAGCTCGAACGTGGGGTTTTTTGAATGTCTTCTTTAATCATTTCCAGATCGATATAGCGATCAGAAACATTGATTAAACTATCGCTGGTCATCGAGCGTAAACTTACTACCTCTACACGAGCGCCACGATAACTAACTGCATTTACTGCATAAGCTAGATCGCCGTCACCACTGACTAACACAGCCGTATCATAGGAGTCAACCAAAGCCATCATATCAACGGCAATTTCTACGTCTAAGTTAGCTTTCTTCGAGCCATCTGGTAGCTGTACCAAGTCTTTGGCTATTACCCGATAGCCATTGCGACGCATCCACAACAGAAATCCTTGTTGCTTATCATTGGTGCGATCTACACCCGTGTAGAAGAAAGAGCGCAACAACCGCGATCCCGCCGTTAACCGACACAGCAGCTTAGTGTAATCAATTTCAACTCCCAGTTGTAGGGCAGCATAAAATAAATTCGAGCCATCAATAAAAATGGCTACACGCCCCCTATTCTCTAAAACTTGTTCAGGGGTAAAGATTGAGTTGTTTTCAAATTCTCTATTACTCAACATGATTGTCATACCTCAGTTTTTTATTAAAAAGGAAAATTTGGAAAAAATTGGGAATTGAATGATTTTTAGCTTACAAGCAGACGAAACGCTTTTAAAACAAAGGTTAGGCTTGATTTTTCAAGCCCGTAGCAATTGAATAATTCCTGTGTTTGCACTTGCTCAAACAGTTTCTAGTAATTCTAGTCTTTGAAAAACAGGTCGGGGATCGCCCAACTGCTGCTTTTCACTCAGTATTCCCCAAGTAGCATGAATACGAAACGGCGCGGCAATAGAAATATCAGTTTTATTGTTAAAATCGATTGCAAAGCCTAACTGCTTGTAAATCTCCGTAGAGATATTGGGAATAATTGGCGATAGCAGATATGCTGCTAGTCTGACTGATTCTAAGACAGCATACAACACTGTTTCAACTTCTTGTTGCCGCCCTTGCTTATACAACGTCCAAGGGGCTTGTTCGTCGATAAACTTATTGCTGGCTCGAACGAGGTTGAGAATCGCCTCACAGGCTTGACTGAAGGCTAGCGCTTGGTAATTTCGTCTTACCTGTTCCCCAAGAGATAATGCGATCGCTTTCAAGGGGTGGCCGTCAGGTAGATATTCACTTGTAAAATTTGGCACATTTCCATTACAATACTTGCGCACCATGCCAGCCAATGTGCGATTTAGCAAGTTACCCAAGTCATTGGCTAAATCTGCATTGAGAGTATTAATAAACCGGGTTTCATTAAAGTCGCCATCTTTACCAAATTCGATTTCTTTTAAAAAGTAGTAACGGACAGCATCTGCGCCGTATTGCTTAACTAATGCGACGGGATCGATAGTGTTACCAAGGGTTTTCCCCATCTTCTGACCATCCTTGGTCAAAAAGCCATGCCCAAACACCCGTCCAGGTAGCGGTAGTCTGGCTGACATCAGCATTGCCGGCCAGTAAACGGCGTGAAATCTTAAAATATCTTTGCCGATTAAATGTAAGTTAATCGGCCACCATTTAGATAAAGCATTTTCTAAGGTGGGTTCGCTATCTGGTTCGAGTAGTGCAGTTATATAACCGAGTAGAGCATCGAACCAAACATATATTTTGTGACTGGGATCGACAGGTAGTGGGATACCCCAATCTATATTTACCCGCGAAATTGAAAAGTCTCGCAGTCCTTGACTGACAAAGTTGAGAACTTCATTTCGGCGGCTTTCTGGCTGGATAAAGTCTGGTTGCTGTTTATATAGTTCTTCCAACGCGCTTTGGTAGCGTGACAGCCGAAAAAAATAATTCTGTTCGTCTCGCCACTCAGCTTCCTTGTTGGGGTGGAGAGGACAACGGTGTGACTCTAGGAGTTCTCGCTCTTCTTTAAATTCTTCACAGGAAACGCAATACCAACCTTGCTGACGATCTAGATAAATGTCGCCTTTGTCCCATACACGCTCAAAAAATTCTTTGACAATTGCTTCATGTTTGGCAGTTGTAGTGCGGCTAAAGCGATCAAATTGAATATTTAGTTGTTGCCAAAGCGAGGTAAATTCAGGCACAATTCGATCGCAGTATTCTTGTGGCGATTGCCCATTACTCTCTGCCGCCCGCTGAATTTTTTGTCCATGCTCGTCTGTACCTGTAATCATTAGCACAGACAAGCCTTGCAACCTCTTAAACCGTGCTAGCACATCCGCCGCAATAGTTGGATAAGCACTTCCTATGTGAGGGATATCATTTACATAATATAGTGGCGTTGTAACAGCGAATGTTTCATTGTTATCAGCAATATTCATAGAATGTTAAACAGATTATTAAAAGCTGTCTCTATCATATATCAGTGCTGTCATTTATATATTTTTATTAATCTTTCATTTAACTATACGCTTAGTAGGTTGAGCGTTAAGTAGCACTTTTGAAAATATCGCTTGAATTGTTCTTTGTCAAGATGGAAGTATGAATAAAATCTTCCATCCTCTCACTTCGTTCTACCGCTGCTATTCAATTTCAATGATTAGCTTAATGGTAACATT
>Ga0115856_100125_pt1 | contig 24825 bp, 23 predicted proteins | sample InSIn4gowninarea_FD_83870 | JGI IMG/M metagenome (GOLD analysis project Ga0115856, IMG submission 83870)
TTGCGATTTGGTAAGCAGCGGCTCTACTTTATTTATGAACGGGTTAAAAGAAGCCGAAACCATCCTGCAATCACAGGCTGTACTCATAAAAAATAAAGCACTGGATGAAGCTCGCATGGCTATTTTAAATAAGCTGCTCTTTCGCATACAAGCCGTAAAAAAAGCTAAGAACAACAAGTATATATTGCTGAATGCTCCCGATGAAAAGCTGGACGAAATTATTGCTTTATTGCCCGGCATGAAAAGTCCGACTGTTACGCCATTGGCAGAAAAAGGCTGGCACAGTGTTCACAGTGTACTGAGCGAAGACACTTTTTGGGACATTATTGAAAAGCTGAAGAATGCAGGTGCACAAGGTATTTTGGTAATACCCATTGAGAAGATGATTATCTGATTTTTGAAATAAAACACATTATGATTGTTGTTAAAAATCCTCCGGGAGAAGCATGGCCAGGGCTTTTACAACGTCCTGCTTTTGATGCCGCTTCGCTGCAGGAAAAAGTAGCTGCTATATTAAATGATATAAAAGTAAATGGCGATGGAGCAGTATTGAAATATACCGCCTTGTATGATGGTGTGCAATTAGATAATCTGCTTGTAACTGCAGAAGAAATTGCAGCCGCACACCAACAGATAAGCAATGATTTAAAAGCTTCCATTCAGGTTGCTGCCAACAATATCAGAACTTTTCATTCAAAACAGCTTACAAACAAAACAGAAGTAATAGAAACGATGCCAGGCGTTGCCTGCTGGCGCAAACCGGTAGCTATTGAGAAAGTAGGTTTGTATGTTCCTGGCGGCAGCGCACCGCTTTTTTCTACGGTGTTGATGTTGGCTATTCCTGCCCAAATAGCTGGCTGTAAAGAAATCGTGCTGTGTACACCGCCTGCAAAAGATGGCAGCGTACATCCTGCTATTTTATTCGCGGCACAGCTTACCGGGGTTACTACCATTATCAAAGCGGGCGGTGTACAAGCCATTGGCGCAATGGCTTATGGCACTGCAAGTGTTCCAAAAATATACAAGATTTTAGGTCCTGGCAATCAATATGTAACCTGTGCCAAGCAGTTGGTGCAGCAGGAAGGAGTTGCCATAGATATGCCTGCCGGACCCAGCGAAGTGTGTGTGCTGGCTGATGAAAGTGCCGATGCCTCTTTTGTTGCAGCCGATCTGCTTTCACAGGCTGAGCACGGTATAGACAGTCAGGTATTACTGGTAACTACCAGCGAAAACCTCATTGAAGCAACTACCAGAGAAATAGGAAAACAACTGGACAATTTGCCACGGAAGGTAATTGCTGCCCAGGCATTAGAGAACAGCAAGATGATTTTGATGGATAATATGGAAGCGGCAATTGAAATGGTAAATGAATATGCCGCTGAACATTTGATTCTTGCCTGCAATAATGCAGATGCCATTGCAGAACAAATAGTAAATGCCGGCTCTGTGTTTATTGGCAATTTTTCGCCGGAAAGTGTAGGCGATTACGCCAGCGGCACCAATCATACATTACCAACACACGGCTTTGCAAAAGCATATAGTGGTGTAAGTGTAGATAGTTTTATAAAAAAGATTACTTACCAAAAGCTTACACAAACAGGTTTGCAGGCAATTGCTTCTTCGGTAATAACGATGGCGGAAGCAGAAGGTTTGCAAGCGCACGCAGAAGCAGTGAAAGTAAGAGTAAAAGCATAAAATTAAAATAAATCAAAAGCTATAGCGGGGCTATAGCTTTTTGATTTTATTAAGATTATTCGCTTTTGTTGCTTCGCACAAAAGATCGGTTCATGTATTTGAGGAGGCGTATTTCTTTTTCGTTAAGCAAGCGCCACTTGCCACGATCCACATTTTTCTTGGTAAGATTAGCAAACATCACCCTGTCCAGATTTTTTACATCATAGCCCAAAAACTCAAATAAGCGCCTTACAATGCGGTTGCGCCCGCTATGAATTTCGATGCCAACCACACTTTTATCTTTTACATCGGGGTAGCCAAGGGCATCCGCTTTTATAAAACCATCTTCCAGTGTAACGCCGCTGAGAATAGCATCTCCATCTTTTTTGGTAAGTGGTTTATCCAAACGCACTTCATATATCTTTTTTATTTCAAATGAAGGATGCGTAAGCTTTTGTGCCAGCTCGCCATCGTTGGTCAGCAGGAGCACGCCGGTGGTATTTCTATCGAGCCTGCCTACGGGGTAAATGCGTTCCTGGGTAGCATGAGCAACCAGCTCAAATACCGTTTTTCTACCTTCAGGATCTTTCGCTGTAGTGATGTAATCTTTAGGCTTATTGAGTAAAATATATACGAGGTTTTTTTGCAGGAAAACCGGTTTGTCTTTTACTTCCACCTTGTCTTTGGCAGACACTTTATAGCCTGGTTCATATACAATGTCGCCATTTACTTTTACGTGACCTTCTTTTACCAGGTTAGCCGCTTCGCGGCGGGCACACACCCCGGCATGAGCAACAAATTTATTGAGGGGCATCAGTTCATCTTCCTGTTGTGCAGCACTGTATGTTTGACTTCCCTTGCCTCTGCCTTTTACACCGGTGTCAGCGGGCGGACGTTCGTGCTTTACATAGCGGGTTTGAGGGGTTTCGTTTGTGCCACTATGCTGTGCAGGTCGCACAACGGCTTTATCATTCTTGTTTTCTTTTTTAAAGCCTGAACCTTGTACCTTGTTTCTTGTACCTTGAAATTTTCCGTTTGTATCTTGTTCCTTTTCCCAACGCTTAGAGCCGCGGGCTATGTTTTGCCTGTCGCTTGCTCCCTGAACTTTGCTCTTTGAATCTTGCCTTTCGAATGTTGTATCTTGTCTCTTATATCTTGAATCCTGGACCTTGCTTCTTGAATCTTGTTCCTTATTTGCTTTCGTTACCAGACCGTATTTAGCTTCGTTTTGTTTACGTTCCTCGTCGGCTTTAGCACGTAATTCGGCTTTTACTTTCTTTTTTTCCTGCTTAATGGCTTCTTTCTTTTTAGCGCCGGTTATTTTAGGGTTGATAAATTTTTCAAATGCGTTCTTGCTCATGTTGTAATAGTTTGCTGTTTTTCAACAGGAATGAAGTAATAAATACTATAAATGTGAATTGTTCGAATTATTCGGAGGCTTGTACTTTAAGGTTTGCAGCTTGATTCTTATTCGCTAACTGCCCACATGCTGCGTCTATATCTTTTCCGCGGCTGCGGCGCAGTCTTGCATTTACCTTATTCATTTCAAGATAATGCATAAATTGCTCTACTGTTTCTTCTGCCGGCTTTGCAAACGAAGCATTTTCAATCGGATTGTATTCAATGAGGTTGATTAAATCGGCTGGCACCTGGCGATATATTTTCACCAGATCTTCTGCATCTTTCAATGAATCGTTGAAGTTGCGAAACAGGATATACTCCAGCGTGATTTCGTTTTTTGTTTGTTTATAAAAATAATTCAGCGCCTCAATCAAAGCCTTGATATTATTTGTTTCATTGATTGGCATGATTTCGTTGCGCTTCGTATCATTGGCAGCGTGCAGCGATAAAGCGAGTTTAAAACGTACCTTATCATCCCCCAGTTTTTTAATCATCTTTGCCACGCCTGCTGTAGAAACAGTAATACGGCGTGGGCTCATGCCCAAACCATCTTCGGCGCTAATGCGTTCAATAGCTTTCAGCACGTTGCTGTAGTTAAGCAGCGGCTCGCCCATACCCATAAAAACAATGTTTGACAACTTTTTGCCATATACCCGTTCCGACTGCTGGTTAATGAGCACCACTTCATCATAAATCTCATCAAAATTCAGGTTACGCTTACGTTCCATGTAGCCCGTAGCGCAAAACTTACAGCTCAGGCTGCAGCCAATTTGCGAGGAAACACAAGCTGTTTTACGGTCTTCTGTAGGAATTAAAACACCTTCCACAAAGTGCCCGTCACTGGTTTTAAAACGGCTTTTTACGGTACCATCCGCACTGTGTTGGGTAGCATCAATGGTTAAGGCAGGCAAAGCAAAATCTGCTGTCAGCCTGGTACGTAAATCTTTACTGATATTGGTCATAGCATCAAAGCTTTTGGCTCCCTTCAGCCAAATCCATTCATATACTTGTCTGGCTCTGAATTTTTTATCACCAATATGTTGAAAGTATTCTTCAAGAGCAGGCAGGCTTAGCTCCCGGATGTTTTTGTTCGTTGACATGAGGCTGCAAAGATACAATAGTAGCAGGGCTTTGCGGCAATTTTAACGGGTTGTTGCAGGGGGATCAAAATTGACTATTAAACACTATTAGCATACATTTGATAATATAAATCAGGATATGATACGGACAATTATTACACCTGTCGGCACAAGTATTACTTTGTCAGTTCCGGAAAACTATATAGGAAAAGAGATAGAGGTATTGATATTTGATACGGATGAAATTAAGAATAATGAAAAGCAAATAATCAAGCCTTCATCATTAAGAGGAGGATTGTCAAAGGAAAGTGCCGAAAAAATGCAGCAATACATACAACAAAGCCGGGATGAATGGAATTTCTGATTGATAGTAATATTTTGATAGATTATGTAGCAGAACGTTTTTCTGAAAAACAGATTCAACTGCTTGATAATATATTTGATACTGCATTAAATTTATGTGTAATTAGTAAAATTGAAATATTTGGGTATAATATGATTCCTGCCGAAGAGCAGTATTTTTCCAGATTGTTTTTAATAGTTAATATTATTCAGTTGAACGATGACATTGTAGAAAAGACAATTGAAATAAGAAAGGCAATAAAAATCAAAATTCCAGACGCGTTGATCGCAGCCACTGCCTTAGTAAACAATTACACATTATTAACCAGAAATAAAACTGATTTTTCTGAAGTACCAGGATTACCTGTTATTGACCCACACGAATGGTAATTAAATCAAAACTATATGCCACCAAAAATTGACGTTCGGATTGACGCTTATATAGACAGAGCTGCACCTTTTGCAAAGCCCATTTTACAACATATCCGAAAATTAGTACACCAGGCTTGTCCTGAAGTAACAGAAAACATCAAATGGGGAATGCCTTTTTTTGAGTATAAGGGCATTATTTGTAATATGGCTGCTTTTAAAAAGCATTGCTCATTAGGATTTTTTAAAGCCGGACAGATGAAAAGTGCACCGGAACTGCAAGCTAATAATACAGAAGCAATGGGGCATTTGGGCAAAATCACATCACTGCAGGATTTACCAAAAGACGAGGTACTGACAGGCTACATAAAAGAAGCTGCTGCTCTGAATGAAGCCGGCGTAAAAAAAGCTACGGCTAAAAAGACAACTGAAAATAAAGAACTTTCTATACCTGACGAGGTAACAGCGGCACTAAAAACGAATGCCGCCGCTAAAAATACTTTCGATCATTTTCCTTACAGCCATAAAAAAGAATATGTAGAATGGATTACGGAAGCCAAAACACCAGCTACCCGCAACAAACGCCTGGCTACCATGCTGGAATGGCTGGAGGAAGGCAAAAGCCGCAACTGGAAATACGAAAGAAAGTAAAAAGGTTGAAGAAACAAGAGGCAAGAAACAAGTCTCAAGCTGCAAGCCTCGAGCTATGAGAAACGCGCCACGAGTATTAGGTTTTGGAATTTTGATTAGCAGCCTGAACCTTGAATTTTGATGCTTATCTCCTTGACGTTTATTTCTTGAAACTCATCTTTAGAAGCTTGAACCTTGTATCTTGTCTTTTGAATCTTGTTACTTGTCTCTTGCCCCTTGTTCCTTGCTCCCTCTATCTTATTCGCTTATCTTGCTGCCCTTTTCACAGAAGTAATGAATACAACTTATATAATTGATGCCGTGCGCACACCAATAGGTAAGTATGGCGGAGGATTGGCTCACATGCGTGCCGATGATATGCTGGCGTATGTGATCAATGCGTTGTTAGAGCGTAACGACCATATAGATGCGCATGCTATTGAACAGATAATTGCCGGCGATGCCAACCAGGCAGGTGAAGATTGCAGAAATGTGGCTAGAATGGCTGCCCTGCTTACCGGACTGCCGGCGAGTATTGCCGGAACAACCATCAATAGCCTGTGTGCCTCAGGTATGGAAGCCATCATGCAGGCAGCACGTGCTGTTATGTGCGGCGATGGCTTGCTGTACATTGCGGGTGGCGTGGAAAGTATGACGCGGGCACCGTTTATTATACCCAAAAAAGAAGGGGACTGGAATACGCCTGCGGAAAACGAAATATACAACAGTACTATTGGCTGGCGCTTTACGAATAGCAAACTGGCAGCCAGGTACCCGCCTTATTCGATGGGTGAAACAGCAGAACATATTGCGCAGCAATGGAACATTAGCCGCGAAGCGCAGGATGCGTTTGCCATGCAATCGCACCAAAAATATTTTGCTGCACTGGAAATGGGCAAATGGGACGACGAAATAGTACCCGTGGAAATGAGCGAAGAAGGATTAATTAGCTGGTTTACGATGGATGAAGCACCGCGTAAATTGTCTGCAGAAACATTAGCAGCACTGAAGCCTGCTTTTGTACCCAATGGTACGGTAACTGCCGGCAATGCTGCGGGGTTGAATGACGGTGCAGCAGCGCTCTTGCTGGCAAGTGAAGAAGCGGTACGCATGTATGACCTGCAGCCGATGGCAAAAGTAGTAAGCATGGGCGTTGCAGGAGTGGATCCATCCATTATGGGCATGGCGCCGGTGCCTGCTACACGCAAAGCACTGCACCGTGCAAAGCTGAACGTAAGAGATATAGACCTGGTAGAACTGAATGAAAGCTTTGCTGCACAGGCCTTAGCCTGTATAAAAGAATTGGAGATAGATGAGCAGAAAGTAAACGTAAACGGCGGTTCGCTCGCTATTGGTCACCCCATGGGATGCAGCGGCGCAAGAATAACAACCACCCTGGTGCATGAACTGCTGCGAAGTAATGCTAAGTATGGGTTAGCAACTACCTGTGCGGGTATGGGGCAAGGGGCTGCGTTGGTGGTAGAAAGGGTATAACATTGGACGGCTTAGTGAAGAACTGGAATTTATAGTTTGGTAGCCGAATTGTAGAACTAAAGATAAACAGAATTACAAATGCTCAATGGCATAGATCAGCCAGCTTTTTGTCAAGCCGGCTGTTGGCAGATGCTATTGTAAAAGAAAAGTACAGCCTATTTCGTCTTTTATTGTCAGCTTAGTTATAGGGTTATATGCTCTGATATTTTTAATGGTTATTGCACTTTTACTATTCGCATCAGCTATTGCTTTAATTATTTCTTGTGTAAATATGTTACCATCCATAGAATACACTTTATTATTGATAATAACATCGCAAGATATAATGCTATAATTCTTGTAAAAATCAGCACTTTTATTTAATTCCTTACTGCGGATTGTTATCTTACCATAATCAATGACCTCTTTTTTTGAGACATTCTTACCTTGGGTAAATGGTGTTATTGAAAAAAGATAATCATGAATATATTGAGCGTGAAAAGTAAAATCCTCTATTCCGTTTTTTGTTTTTAATGAGACCCTTACATCACCTTCTCTATAGGGTCTTACTATAAGTATGCAGTCCTTGATAGATGCTATTATTGCAGGTTCAACAACCTGAACACTATCATTGTCCTGAATGAGAAACTGATTGTCTAATGCAACGTAAATTGTATTACTCTCTTTTGAATCTGCTGTTAGATTGTATAGATGTGTTTTTTGAGAGAATCCGTTAATAGAGCCAAGTACAAATAATAGCAGAACTTTGATGCGCATTATCATGGTAAATATTTTATTAAAGCTACCTATAGTTTTACAATTTTCTAGCACTGCCACATATACACATCTTGCCAAATACCCAACTTCCGCAAATCCATCCACAAGCGGATATATTTAGGCAATAAACAGCAGGAAAACGATTGGAGTTCATACATTTTCCGTAACTTTCCTGTACTAACTACCCTTTATGAAAAAGCTCCTTCCCCTGTTGATAGCAGCCCTTGTTACTGCTGCATTTATCAGTGCAGGCCTCCCTTCCCGCACATCTTCCAAAGAAGCCATTCAGAAAACTTTATGGTACAAAAAACAATATACGTTAAGCTGCAGCCCCAACCTGACGCTGATTGATGTGGATGACAGTGCCAATGTCATTCCCCTGCTAAGCGGCTGGGGCGATTATCGTATGCCGGTATCTGAAACAAACGATAGTGCCCGCACTTATTTTGAACAAGGCATCAATATGTATTATGCTTTTCACATCATTGAAGCATTAGCATCGTTTGAGAAAGCCGTTCAATTTGACTCCAGCTTTGCAATGGGCTATTGGGGTAAGGCACTAGCTTATGGACCAAACATTAACGATTATGGTTATGCTGCCTCGCCCGATGCCTTGGTGGCGGTGGCGAAAGCTAATGCCAGTAAGAATAACTGTACACCGATAGAGCAAGCTCTTATTGAAGCAATAACTGTTCGCTACAGTGCCGATACTACCCAGGCACGGGAACATTTAAACCAACTATATGCTGATGCAATGCAAAAAGTATATCGGCAGAACACCAACAACCCGGATGTAGGCGCGTTATATGCAGATGCCCTCATGCTATTGCATCCGTGGGATTTTTACAATAAAGCGGGTAAAGCAAAAACCTGGACGCCGGAGATCGTGCAAACACTGGAAAGTATTTTAAAAACTACCCCCAATCATCCCGGCGCTGCACATTATTACATACATGCAGTAGAGGCTTCGGACCATCCCGAAAGGGCACTTACAGCGGCCGATAAACTGCCTTTGCTGATGCCCGGTGTATCGCATGTAGTGCACATGCCGGCTCATATTTATATCCGTACAGGTAATTATAAAAAGGCGAAGCGGTGAATGATCTGGCAGTAAAGCGCTATTACGATTATCTGACTAAATATGCCCCGGTAGCCAATAACACACCGCTGTACCTCATTCACAATCTTCACATGCAGGCAACGTGCGCCAATATGGATGGTAAGTTTAAAACAGCCGAAAAGTTATCCATAGATACGCGCAACAGCTTTGATAGTAGCTGGCAAAGCATGCCCGACTTCTTTGGTGTATTTGTACAATATGTTTATATGACACCCTATTTAACCCTCATCCGTTTTGGGAAATGGGATGACATTTTGCAAACGCCTGAAGTACCTTCCAGTTATGTGTACAGCAATTTGTTGTGGCATTATGGAAGAGGATTGGCGTATGCCAGAAAGCATCAGTTTGATAATGCATCAAAAGAACTGCTGGCGGTACAACAGGACATGACCAACAGCCAGTTGAGTGCACCGGCACCCTCCTATGCAAATCCGGGTATTAATGGTGCAGGTGTGGCGGAGAAAATATTGCAGGGCGTTATTGCTGAAGAACAAAATAATCTGCCCGCTGCAATCAATTTTTTACAGGAAGCAGTAAACAGAGAAGATTCGATGATTTACAATGAACCCAAGGATTGGGTGCATCCTGCACGGCAATATTTAGGCACTGTTTTACTGAAAGCCAAACAATATGCCGCTGCCGAAAAAGTATTTAAAGAAGATTTGTACTTCAATCCAAACAATGGCTGGTCTTATACCGGTTTAAGCCAGGCATTAATGCACGAAGGCAAAAGGAGCGAAGCTGCTGCCATGCAACAAAAAGCAGTAGCTGCTTTTGCAGATAGTGATGAAAAAATTACTAATGCCGTGTTTTAATGTATTACATATTGCAACAGATTTTCCCACTTTATATTTTTATTGTAGGAGGATATGTTCAGCCGACGTAGAAATCATGTATTTCCAGCATATCGGCTTATAAAACAATTTGGATAACCATTTATTTTTCGTTTATCTTCAATACTCCTTCATTCACCTAAACAATTCATACCATGAAAACAGCTAATGATTTTCTTACCGAAATTGATTATCTCACAGAACACAATGCCCTTGTAAAAACATTACAGTATTATATTGATGGCTCACGTGCCGGCAGCAGCGAACTGATGCGTCCCGGCTTTCATCCGGATGCTACACTGGTTGGTTATGTTGGTGGCAATTTGTTGTTCACTCCGGTTAAAGTATTATTTGACTGGATTGACGAGAACGGACCTGCACCCGACATTGAACCTGATGTTGCCAGTATTGAAATCTTAAACACCATTGCGGTTGTCCGGCTTGAAGTAAAGCAATGGTCAGGCAATCTTGCGGGCTCGGGCGTTCACATGTCCGATCTGTTCAATCTCGTTAAAACGGAGGATGGCTGGAAAATTTCCCAGAAATTGTTTCACTGGCATTCTCAGCAACTGTAAGACTGCTTACTCCTTGGGGCCTTGCCCCAAGGAGTAAGTTTTAAACAGCATTTCTTTGCAACACCAACGGGTGAGGAGTACCTGATTATATCTTTACATAACCGGCAATACAATTATAAACTCACTTCCCTTGCCTTCTTTACTCTCCACTTTTATTTGCCCTCCGTGCGCCATTATAATATCGTAGCTTAAAGATAAACCTAATCCTAAACAAAGCATTAACTGTTTTTTACCTACCTGTATTGCTATCAAAAATTATTAAGCCCTAAAAATCAATACAATGCCGCAGTATAGAATTTTAAACAGCATCAATAACAGCGCAGTAGCCACCTACACTTTATTTTTGCAGCAATGCAACTGGTCTCTAAAGCTACATTACCTCGCGTAAAACACCGCGCCGCCACGCTTGTTTACTTTTTCATGTCGGGTTTTGGCTATTCTACCTGGGCATCGCGCATACCTACTATACAGGCACAATTACACCTCAACGAAGCACAATTGGGCACTGCCTTGTTTGCAGCGCCTGTGGGCATCCTGGTTACGGTGCCCTTTACCAGTGGTCTGCTCAACCGGTACAGCAGTAAGAGTGTGATGATCTTTGGTGCCATTTTTTACAATGCCGTACTGGGCATCTTAGGGTATGTTACCCAGGGGTGGCAGTTGTGGCTGGTACTGTTTTGCTTTGGGTCTTCGCGCAACCTGCTCAATCTCAGCATGAATGCACAGGCTGTGGAAGTGCAGCGCCTGTACGAAGATTCTATTATTACCACCTTTCATGCAGTGTGGAGCATGGCTGGCTTCGCAGGCGCAGCAGTGGGCTTTTTGTTTGTATCGTCCGGTTTGCCATTAAAGGTGCATTTGCTTTCGGTAAGTGCTTTTTTATTGCTGCTATCGGTTATATTTTATCCAAATACCTACTATGTAAAGCCTACAGTACAGTTGCGCAAAAAGTTATTTATAATGCCCGACCGTTATCTGCTGGTGTTTGCAGTAATTGCTTTTGCCTCTATGGCATGCGAGAATGTGATGTACGACTGGAGCGGTATTTATTTTAGAAAGGCGGTAGTAGCAACCAAAGAAACGGCAACCGCAGCCTTTGTATTGTATATGGTATCTATGACCACAGGGCGTTTTTTAGGCGATAGAATTGTAAATAAATTAGGTATCCTTACCATCTTGCGTTACAGCGGTTTGCTGATATGTATCGGCTTACTCACTGCAAGCTTATTCCCGTACACTGTTCCGGCAGCTATTGGCTTTATTCTCACTGGTTTTGGTGTATCGTGCATTATACCACTGGTGTTCAGCCTTGCCGGAAAATCTAAAACTATGAGCAGCGGTACGGCTATTGCATCGGTATCTACCATCAGTTATTTTGGTTTCCTGGTAGTGCCGCCGGGTGTGGGTTATATAGCACAGGCAATTGGTTTGCAGTGGTCGTTTGGCATTGTATCGGTCTTTGGTGCCGTTATTTTCTTATTGGTAACTACTATACGGCATCAGGATTAAATAGAGTAATTCGGGTGTTTTGTGCAATGGTATGCCTGCATAATCAGTCTTCTTCAGCATAATCGGTTATCCTTATAGTATCATGCAATTAAGTTTTTACAAGAATATACAGCTACCAAAAAAGATATACTGGCGTGAAGTATTGGCGGTCTTTCTGCTGGTGGTGTGTATCTACTTTTTTCATCAGCAGCGGCGCGAAATAGGCCAAATTTTACCCTATTTACATAAGGCAGATAATAGCTGGCTGCTGCTGGCTGCTGTAATTACCGGTATATATATCCTTTGCCAGTCGGCAATGTATGTGTTCAGTTTCAATGCCCTACAAGTCTCTTTTCCTTTAAGCAGAGCCATTGAACTTTTTCTGAAAAGAAACTTTCTCTCTACCTTCTTACCCGGCGGTGGTGTAAGCGCACTGGCGTATGTGCCTAAAGGCGTAAAGCGTGCTGTACCCGACAGGATGAAAATACATCAGGCATCGGGCTTATTTGGCTTTGCCGGTATTCTGTCCACTTTTATCATTAGCCTCACGGTAATACTGCTGGCGGCAGGCACCGGCAACAGTAAAGACATGCAGCAAACGGTTACTGGCTTGGTAGTACTCACTATATTGATTGCGCTGTTGCTGTTTGCCCTGTATAATATCCGCAAAGAAAAACCTTTATATCAATGGCTTAAAAAACGGTACCCAAAAACGGCAATTACATTATTGCAGGTTACCGGCGGGGCAGTGGCGGGTAAATGGTATTTGCTCACTGTATTTGCTTCAGTAGGAGTAGAAGTATGCGGCATTGCACACCTGTACATTGCCATGATGGCTGCCGGTGTGCACCCTTCGTTGCAGGCTGCCGGACTGGCTTATGTTATCTCGGTTTTATTGATGGTAGCTTCTCCGTTTTTAAAAGGGGTTGGTGCGGTAGAATTATCAGTGGTGTATATATTGGGACACTTTGGCTACACGCCGATAGAGGCATTAGCCATTGCACTTATTTATCGTGCTTTTGAGTTTTGGCTGCCCATGCTATGCGGCTTATTTGCATTTTTAGTAAAAGGAAAAACACTGTTTCTACGCATCTTTCCCGCTTTTACTATCTTTTTACTGGGTATTGTTAATATCCTCTCGGTGCTCACACCGCCCATTGCGCAGCGTATGAAATTGCTGCACACTTTCGTGAATCCCGATGAAATACATGCCTCCAATACATTAGTTATTTACATTGGCGTTGCACTTATTGTTACAGCCACTTTTTTAATAAGGGGCTTGCGCAATGCCTGGTGGCTGGCATTTATATTTACGCTGGTATCGCTTGGCGGGCATCTTATTAAAGGCCTGGATTGGGAAGAAGCAACGCTTGCTTTGCTGGTATTGCTTTCGCTGCTTTTTTCCCGGAAACAATATACTGTACGCACCAATCCGCGGCTCATCAGCCGTGCCTTAACGTTAGCTATATTCACCTTTGTAGCCGTAATGATGTACGGCTATATTGGTTTTTATTATTTAAAGCAACGGCATTTTGGTATTGACTTCAACAGGTATCAGTCGTTGGGTTATACATTGCGTATCTTTTTATTGCAAAAAGTGGCTTTGCAGCCGCTTACCAATTTCGGCAGCGAGTTTCTGATCTCGATGTACGCATTGGCGTTGGGCGCCTGGATTTTTTTGCTGTATGCTTTGGTAAGGCCATACCTGAGCAAATCTCATATAAATAAAGAAACAGACAGAGCATTGCAGCTATTGCAAAAGTACGGTCGCTCCTCGGTGGATTTCTTTAAAATAGCGAATGATAAACTGTTGTATTTTTCTAAACAATACGAAGCATTTATAGCATACCGTATAGAAAACGGCTTTGCACTGGTGCTGGAAATACCCGTGTGTGCCGAAGAAAACCTGGCGGCCGTGCTTGAGGAATTTTCTGCTTACTGCAATAATGTAGGTTTAAAAACCGCTTACTACCGTGTAGATGAAAACAGCCTTTCTTATTTTGAGCGAAAAAGGAAAAAAAGCCTGCTGATAGGGCAGGAAGCCATCGTAAATGCAGCCCAGTTTGATCTTGCAGGAAGAGATAAAAAATCATTGCGTAACGGGTTGAATAGTCTGCAAAAAAAAGGGTATGCTGCGGCTGTGTATCATCCGCCACATTCACCCGAACTGATGGAGCAGCTCAAAGCTGTTTCTGACGAATGGCTGAAAGCTGCTAACCGTACCGAAATGGTTTTTTCGCAGGGCAGCTTTGATGAACATATTAAAGACGAAGACCTCATCGTTACCAAAAATGCAGATGGCATACCAGTTGCTTTTTTAAATATCATTCCCGATTATGCGCCGGATGAATGTACCTACGACCTCATACGCAAAAGGAGCGATGCGCCGGGAGGTTGTATGGACGCATTGATCATTGAACTGATAAAGTATGCCAAAGAAAAAGGTTGCCGTTTTGTAAACCTTGGGCTTGCGCCGATGTCTGGATTGGAAGGAGCAGATAAAGCACTGGAACGGTTGATGCGGTATGCCTATGAAAAAATACGGCGCTTCAGGCATTACCAGGGCTTACGGGCATTCAAAGAAAAATATGCAACACAATGGCTGAACAAGTACCTCGTGTACGACAATGATTTTGATTTGTTGCGCCTGCCGGTAGTGTTGAACAGAGCAATGAAACCAATTGATAGTGATGAATAGAGCGAAGATTATTTTAGTGTTTTTTCTTTTTATTTCTTCAAAAATGATGGCGCAAAACCTGCCCGTTGAGACATTTAACAGCAACGATACCAATACGCCATTGATCGTGTATCTTACCGGTGATGGCGGCATGAACAACTTTTCTAGGTTATTTGTACACCAGTGGAACAGCAACGGCTACCCGGTGGTGGCACTAAACTTAAAATCATACTTGTGGGGTGGCAAAACACCCGATAAAGCCGCAGCAGATGTTGCCGGCTTGCTTCGCCAATACATAAACGGGTGGAAAAGACAAGAAGTAATACTCGTTGGTTATTCTTTAGGTGCCGATGTATTGCCATTTATACAAATGCGGTTACCCAATGATGTTGCCAGCCATATTTCGCACGTGGTGCTCTTGTCTCCCTCTTTCACCACCGACTTTGAAGTGCATATTTTCTATAGCTCCAAAGGAGAGAGCGTGCCGGCAGAAATTAATAAGCTAACGAAGCCAACACTGGTTGTGTTTGGCAGCAATGAAAGAGATGTTCCCGAAAAAAGCATTAACAACAAATATGTAAGCATCATCAAAGTGCCCGGCGACCATCACTACAATGATAAAGTGGCTAATCTTATGCTGGAAATAGTTAGCAGGTGGTAGTCAGTATTTAGCTTGCTAACAGATTTATTTCAATAAGTGTTCAACAAGAGGCGTGCTTACAAGCTGTGATTTCTGATTAATTCTAAAATCATTTTTGCCTTTGTCTTGCATGACAAAGCCGGAGAGCGATTGCTCATTTTAAAAGTCAGATATTCGTTTAACTATACTGAAGCGTTATTCAGTTGAAGAAAATTACAATTGTTCTAAACGCCGACTGGTTTAGCACCACAGGTGTTCGAAAGATGAATTTTATATTTGAAAGTATATAAAACAGCGTCATTGCGAACGAAGCGAAGGGCTCTGTGCTAAGCTTTGAATCAATAATGATAGCTGATGTTGATATTTGTATCTATTCATTCATGCTCTAAAAATGCTCTTTTTGATTGTACTACTATCCACAGATTGCTTCCTGCTTCGTGCCTCGCAGTCGCAATGACGTAGTGCAGGCTGGTACTTTAGCAGGTTTCGAACAGCTATGGTTTTAAACCCTGTAACCTTGTAAAGCTCAATTCCATTTGTTAACAAAGCATTTAACAACATTATGATATATATCATTTCATAACTGCCTTTAATTTTTTTAATTTTGCTACTTGCTCCTGCATGAACGAAACAATTGGCTAGAGGCATTTTTTAGCATTTAAAACTGAATTGTGGCATTACCCTATCTTACAAAATATATCTACAACAACGGAACGGATGAAGTGATACGCCGTGGTAAAAAAATTCACTCTGCCGGCAATGTAGAGCTGGTGAATGTGGATGACCTCATGGGTTCTATTACTTTCCGCGTGAAAGATGATATGTATGCAACCTATTACAAGGTGTACATTGATAAATATAAAAACGAAAAGGACCTTACTATTCGTTGCGGCTGCCCGTATAACCTTGGCGAAATATGCCGTCACGAAGCGGCTGCCCTTTTTCAGTTGCAGGAAATGCTGGATAAAAATATGCTGGGTGAAAAAGACATCACCTACGATCAGCGGCATACTGTAGTAAAGATGAAGCAACTGGAAATGAAGACGATTAAGTTGTTGTCATCACCTGAGTCTTTTGAAGAAGCACAAGCATTTTTAAATACGTCCAAAGCATCCATTATAGAAGCAAAAGACGAAAGGGTAGTGGCTGAAGTAAAGATGTTTGGTGAGGAGTACAATGTAGTAATTCAGAAGAATGAAGAGCGCAACTTCGATACGAGCTGCCATTGCGACAGCGAGCACAAGCACCCCCTGTGCGTGCATAAAACAATTGTATTTCTGCAACTACTCAACAGCTACGGACCTAATTATTTCGACCGCATCCGTAACTGGGATAAAGAAAAAAACAAACTGCTTTCACTGTATGGCTATTCATTAGAAGATGACCTCAGCGGCAAGTTTGAATTTACCTATAAAGATGATAAGCCTTTTTTGCGCGTACTGGATACGAGCATAAAACGGGTGGCCCCCGGCATGGTACCAGTAAAGCCAAAGCCGGTGCTGGAGAATGTGCCTGCTTTACCTGCAGAAGATGATTCTTTGAGGAACCGCATTCGCCTGGGCATGGTGATTTCTTACAATGCACACAATTATCCGTATGTACAGGTAGATGTAGTGCAGGGCGAACCCAATGATGAGCAAACAGGCTTTATTGGCAAAGTAGAAAAGCTGGATGTTGCACGTTTTGTAAGCACGGATACGCTGGAAGAAGAGGACCGTCAGTTGTTGCAGCAGGTAAGAAAGATTTTAAACAGTGAAGTAAGCCGTTATCTCAACCGCAATTCGCCGTTCAGCGGCATTTGGGAAAACATCATACAGCAGCACGACGATGAACTGCCCGAAGAAACGCGGCAACTAATAATTGAGTATTTACACCCGAAATATAAGAAGCTGTTTACCGATATGGCAGACAGCAATTTTACTTTCTTTTTACCGCGCAACAAGCCATTGCAAACGCCGAATTTACAGCCGGCTAACTGTTCTATTAACTTTATTACACCCGAAATAAATGTACATTTTACCGGTACGCAATACGAAATAACCTGCACGGCAAGAACACCATTGGGCAACAGGAATGTGGCAGATAATGTATTGTCTTCTTCGCTCTTGTTTCAGCAGGAAGACCAGTTTTATTTGTGGCAAAAGCCGGAAGATGTGTTGCTGGTAGAAAAGTTTTTGCCATCCGGCAAAATAGTAGCGGACTTATTAGAATGGAACTATACGCTGCAGCATTTTATTTTACCGCTGACTAAAGAATACAACGTTAACTTCAGCAACATACAAAAAGAAGAAATACGCGATGTAAAGCCGGAAGTAAAAGTGTATTTGAAAGAAAAAGGGGATTATTTGTTATTTCAGCCGGTATTTACGTACTACGGATATGATGTAAAGCCTTCTGATAAAGAAAACATACTGCTGCCGCAAGCCAATAAACTGATGGTGATTCATCGGAATATGGCGGTAGAGCAGGCATTTGTAGATAAGCTGGGAAATTTGCACTCCAACTTTGTAATGCCGGAGAACAGTAATACGCTGGCGTTAAGAGGTGCGGAGGTATTAAAAAATAACTGGTTCTTTTTGTTCATTGATGCAGTGCGAGACATGAATGTGCCGGTGTATGGTTTTGATGCACTGAAGAACTTCCGTTTTAATACCGCCAAACCTTCTACCAAAATTTACATCAGCAGCCATACCGACTGGTTTGATGCCAAAATAGATATACATTTTGGCGAGCAAAAGGTAACCGTAGAAGATGTAAAAAAAGCATTAGCCAATAAGCAACAGTTTGTGCACTTGCAGGATGGCACGCTGGGTATTTTACCGGAAGAATGGATAAAAAAATATTCTTTACTATTCCGGGTAGGCGATGGCAGAACAGATGATATGAAGTTGAGTAAATATCACTTCAGCGTAATAGAAGAGCTGTATGAGCAGCGCGATGAAGAAGAGTTGATATTTCAACTGGAAAGCAAGTATGAGCATTTAAAAGAAAATCATTCCATAAACCCTATTCCTGCGCCGCAGCATTTGCAAAAGATTTTACGCCCCTATCAAACATCCGGCTACCAGTGGCTCAACTATCTGCATGAAGTGCAGTGGGGCGGCATTTTAGCCGATGATATGGGTTTGGGTAAAACGCTGCAAACACTTACTTTTTTACATTACCTTAAAGAAACTAACGGACAGTTGAAAGCATTGGTAGTGTGTCCAACAACACTGATGTTTAACTGGGAGAATGAAATAAAAAAGTTTACCCCAACGCTTACCTATTACACTCATCATGGAAGTCTGCGGGTAAAAGACACGTTGCTTAAAACAAAAAGCGATATCATCATTACTACTTACGGCACGTTGCGTAGCGACATCAAACAGTTTATAGAAGTGCCGTTTGATTACGTGATTTTAGATGAAAGCCAGGCTATTAAAAATCCATCGAGTAAGGTAACCAAAGCGGTTTGTTTGTTGCGTGCAAAAAGTCGGCTTTGCCTCAGTGGTACGCCTTTGCAAAACAATACGTTTGACATTTATGCTCAAATGAACTTCTTAAATCCCGGCATGTTGGGCAGTATGGATCATTTTAAAAACGAGTTTGCGGTACCTATTGATAAGTTTGGCGAGAAAGAACAAAAAGAACATTTGCGCAAGCTGTTATATCCTTTTATTCTCCGCCGCACCAAAGAACAGGTAGCCAAGGATTTGCCGGAAAAACAAGAAATGATTTTGTTTTGCGAAATGGGGGATGAACAGCGTGCTATTTACGATGCATACCGTAATGACTACCGCGATAAAATTTTAGGCGTAGTAGAGGCACAAGGCATCCAAAGATCGCAATTGTCTATATTGCAGGGCTTGATGAAGCTGCGGCAGATATGTGATAGTCCGGCAATTATGAAGGATGAAGAGCAGTACCCCAATACGTCGGTAAAGCTGGAAGAGCTGGCAAGAGAAATTACAGAGAATATAGGCAACCACAAAGCACTGGTGTTCTCGCAATTCCTGGGGATGCTGGCTTTAATAAAAGAAAAGCTGAAAGAGCTGGAGGTTCCTTTTGAATACTTTGACGGCAGCACTTCTGCAAGCGAGCGCGAGCGTGCTATCAACCGCTTTCAGAATGATGATGACTGCCGTGTGTTCCTTATCTCATTGAAAGCCGGTGGCGTTGGTTTGAACCTTACCGCTGCCGATTATGTGTATATTGTTGATCCCTGGTGGAATCCTGCTGTTGAACAACAGGCTATTGACCGTACACATCGTATCGGGCAAACAAAAAACATCTTTGCATACCGTATGATTTGTAAAGACACGGTGGAAGATAAAATATTACAACTGCAGGAACGCAAACGTGCATTGGCTGCCGACTTAATAACAGATGATACCACATTTGTGAAGAGCCTTACCAAGGAAGATATTGAATACTTGTTTAGCTAGTCTGAACCAGGATTGTAAGCGATTATTCTGATAAACCTGATTAAATAAGCTGAAGTTAGGTTCGGAACTTTTCAAAGGTTCCGAACCTTTTTCTTTTGTGTTCCTTTGTGTATTAATACCTATTTCCTCTGTGGTTTAAAAACAATCCAGCCTGTTTAAATAGTTCATTTACTTAATTTTAAAAACTGGCAATTCTCCATTCACAATTGACAATACTTGTATCATCACCATACAATTTTTGTTCGCTTCCGTTACACTTTAATTGACATTAAGAAAGTGTAAACATTTCTTGTTGCAATACAAATAACCACTCATCTATATCCTATTTCCACTTATCCCTGAAAATTAGCATTTTATACTGCTTTCTCAATTTGACTGGCATTCGCTGGTATGTTCTTGTAAGTATAGTTGGCATCACGCACAAAAACAAAAGTTATGAAAAAGCTATCTATATTTTTACCAATCCTGTTTGTAGTAACACTGGTATTTGCAAACACCTTATTCTCTGGCAGCACATCAAAACTGGTGAATAAAGAAATTAATCTTGCCATATTCACAGAAAACAATTACAATTCCGCCGCTTACGATAGTTCGCTGGCACAAGTGGAAGTAACGGTGAAAAGAGTGAGCGGAAACGCTGCTTACACGGCATTTACCAAAACGTATGATGCCATGCAGTTGAAGCAATTTGCAACAGAAAGAGATGCCATAACCGACAAGATGAGTATTCTGAGTGTAAAGGACGATAAAGAAGTACTTGTGATTATTTATGATGTTACTTACAACACAAAAGGCAGCAAGCTAACAGTTGAAAGAAAAGAAGTAATTGGCAGAGGCGAAGCACAAAAAAAGATTGATGTAGTTATTTAAGAGCAATGCAAGGTCTATTAACAGCGTACACAACACATCTATGTTGATGTACGCTTTTTTATTGGCGATATTTATATTGTACCTTTCATCCATGCAAATATCTATCTGGGAAAAAGAAAGTTTTTTTGAAGTGCGCGACATCATAATCATAGGTGCAGGCTTGTGCGGGTTGTGGTGTGCACATGATCTGATGCTAAAAAATCCAGGATTAAAAATACTCGTTCTTGAAAGGGGAATTATTCCGTCCGGTGCTTCTACCCGCAATGCCGGTTTTGCTTGTTTTGGAAGTCCTACAGAACTATTGCATGATGCGGAGATAATGGGTGCAGAAAAGATGTGGCAAATTGCCGGAATGCGCTATAAAGGCATTCAAAAAATAAAGCAGCATTTTAGTGCTGATGTGATTAATTATGAAAACTGCGGCGGCTTTGAATGTCTGCAAAAAGAAAAGCATAATATTGAAGCATTGGAAGAAAGATTAGATTGGTTGAACGAAGGCATGCAGGCTATTACCGGAGTAAAACAAACATTTATATGGGCTAATGATAAAATGAAATCATCCGGTCTTTACGGCTTTGATGCAATGATTGAAAATAAACTGGAAGGTGCTTTGCATAGCGGCAAACTGGTGCAGGCACTGATAAAAAAAGTGCAAAGTTTAGGGGTTGATATCATGACCGGGATTGATGTACAGCATTATGAGGAAAAGGACTCGATGGTGATTGTTACAGCACAACGAAGCATAGAATTTGCAGCACAGCAATTAATCGTTTGCAGCAATGCATTTACGGCTGAGTTTTTTACTGATATACCTGTAACTCCTGCACGCGGACAAATAGTGGTAACCGCTCCTATAAAGGATTTATCTTTATACGGCACCTTTCACTTTGATGAAGGTTTTTATTATTTCAGAAATATAGGTAACAGACTGCTGCTTGGCGGTGCACGCAACAAATGTTTTGAGGCAGAAGCTACTACCAGCGTTGAAACAACCCCTATTGTTCAGGAGGAACTGGAACGGTTTATTAAAGCACATTTATTACCTGCTCAGTCGTTTGAGATTGATTACCGCTGGAGCGGCATTATGGGCTTTACAGAAGATAAACAACCTATGATAAAACATATTTCAGATAAAGTAGTTGCTATTGTAACCTGCAATGGAATGGGCGTAGCGCTTACCCCCGTTATTTCGGAACTGTTGCCATTTTAGATTTCATTTGACAAGCCCCATTGTTGCATTAATGCAGTTTTTCTTTGTTCGGGCAAAGAAGATTGTGCATAATGTCCTGCATTGCTTTTTTGCCTGAAAGCCTCATAAATGCTTACTGCGCAAGCAACAGAAATATTCAGGCTTTGAATAATACCTACCTGGGGTATCAAAAAATTACCATCTGCAAGCCCACGCATTTCTTCGCTTACTCCTTCGTGTTCATTGCCAAATACGAGTGCAATACTGCCGGTAAAATCAATACTATATAAGCTTACTGCTTCGGATGATAAATGTGTAGTAAGAATAGTTTGATATTCTTTTCTTAGTTGCGCTACACAATCTTGTGCATTATCAAACTGGTGTACGGTCAACCATTTTGCAGCGCTGCTGCTGCTTTTTGCACCCCATTTCTTTTGTCGGGGTGCTTTATTACTTATCACGTAAATGTCTTGTATGCCCACCGCATCACACGAGCGCATGACTGCCGAAACATTGTGCGGGTCCATTACATTTTCCATTACTACCGTAAGATTGGCTTGCCTTTTTGCCAGCACATTTTCTAACCTGGCTCTCCGTTCCGGTGTCATAGGCTTTGCGTTTTTCGTGGCGCAAAGAAAGGGAATAGCACACGGATGACACGGACTAAAGCACGGATTTAAAAATTTTCTTTGAACACGAATGGTGCTAACCTAATTACACGAATTATAAGAGACGGATGGTAAAGGATTTGTTTATTATAAAATAAAAATAAGAGCCGCTGACTATCAGTTACATCAGCGGCTCTTATTTTTATAATCCTAATCAATTCTATTCCGTGCTTTAGTCCGTGTCATCTGTGTGCTATTATCATATGTAGTATCATTTCTGTATCGAAACTCTCGTTCCTACAGGTATCATATTGTACAGTTCTATTACATCTGCATTTTTCATGCTGATGCAGCCTTGCGTCCAGTTGTCGTAACGGTCAATAGCATAATCCTCGTGCGGCCAAGTGCCGTGGATGCCTACACCACCGCCTATTTTAGCATTGGCAGGTATAATGCCTTGCTGCTTGCGTGCATTAAACTTTTGGATACTTTCCTGGTTAGGAAAATCCAGCATCAACATGCGGCACCACTTTTCGTGCACGCGTTTGCTTGTTATTCTAAAATTGCCTTCAGGTGTTTCGCGGTCGCCCTGCACCATTTTATCTTTTAAATCTTTAGTTCCAAACACTACCGGATACGTTGCCAGCCAACCTTTGGCATCGTACACCCTTAGCTCGTATGCGTGTTTTTTTATAATGATATAATACGCATCCGACGAAGGACCGGAACCATAAAAAAAGGACGTATTAATAATAAAAAACAGTAGTAGCAGGACAACAGTTACACCTCTTTTCATGAATGAAATATTTCTTACCAATTAACGCAAAAGTGCTGCAAGAATTATTTGGAAGCAAAGGATTTTTATTATTAACCGTTATTATTAATGTAATATTTGCATAGTGCATGTAAATACATACACTGCGTTAAAAAGTTTATCGTTTGCCTGATGTCTTCTATTTTCGGGGCATGTTTAAACAGTCGCTTTTTGTATTCTTACTCTTCTTTTTATGCAATGTTTTACAAGCACAAACAGTTGCACAACAATTAGCCAATAAAATACAAATAATGCAAAGCTCACCGCAACTGGTGCATGGTGTGGTAAGTCTTTGCGTGGCAGATGCAACAACCGGTGCTATCTTATACAGCACGAATGAACAAATGGGCCTCCTGCCGGCAAGCAATATGAAAGTGTTTACTTCTATTGCAGCCCTTGATATACTTGGCGAAGATTATCGCTACAAAACAGAGATTGGCTACGATGGCAAAATAATAGACAGCACGTTATATGGCAATTTGTTTATAGTTGGCTATGGCGACCCTACTACCGGAAGCTGGCGTTACAATCAGCAGCAGCAATGTGATCTTAGATGGTTCTAAGTTTGGTTTTAACCCGGTGCCGGGCGGCTGGGAATGGGACGACCTGGGTACTTATTATGGTGCCGGAAACTGGGGACTTAACTGGCATGAAAACCAGTATGATATGGTACTCCAGCCATCTAAAAGAATAGGGAATACCATTGTTATCAAAAGCATTGATCCCGATGTACCCTATGCTACCATTGTAAATGAACTGAAGACAGCCGCTCACGGTACTGGTGATAACAGTTACCCTTACCTGCCACCTTACGGAAATATAGCCCTGATAGAAGGCACCGTACCCGCAGGCAAACTCTTTACTGTTTCCGGCTCCTTGCCTGAACCTTTTACGCCTATTGCTGCTGCCTTAAAAAAATTATTTGCTAATAGAAGTATTACCCACACCGGTACTATACAAAGCTCAATGGATTATACGCTGATGCAAAAAAGCCTGCCACACTACGACTCATTAATGGGTACGTTGTACTCGCCACCAATGGATAGTATTATTTACTGGTTTATGAAAAAAAGCATCAACATGTATGGGGAGGATTTGATAAAAACAATGGCGCTGGAAAAATACGGCTTAGGAACAACCGACAGCGGTGTAGCTATTTTGAGAAATTACTGGCAGGAGCGTGGGATAGAAAAAAGCGCCTTTCGCGTAGCAGATGGCAGTGGTTTATCCGCTAAAAACCATGTAACTACCTACGGTCTGGTGCAGGCATTACTGTATGCAAAATCGTGCTCCTGGTTTCCTGCATTTTATAATTCGTTGCCTGTTTACAATGGCATGCACATGAAAAGCGGCACTATTTCAGGAGTAAAATCGTACTCCGGCTATCACACTTCTGCTAAGGGCAGGCAATATGTTTTCTCTATGATAGTCAACAACTATGACGGTGACAAAGATAGTATTTTAAGTAAAATGTACAGTGTGCTGAATGAGTTAAAAAAATAAAGTGTTGCCTTGTTTTATGTTGCTGTAATTGTTTTTATTAATATTTGGATGCGGTGTATTATGCTGGCGGTTACATACGTACTGGTAAGTTCTGCTGTATGTACTACTACCTGGTACTTTAATATATAAACAAACAATCGAAAGGCTCGTGTATAGTGTTATACCATTGGGGAAAGTTTTATTTTGAGAGGAGATAAGATTGCTCCCGATAAATTCGTGCTATCCGCAAATACAAAGAGCACAGATCAGTGCTTTTGAAAATCATTAAATTAAAATTTTTAAAATATGAATATAAGCATATACATTTGCGTTAGTGGCTATTTTACGACATCCACC
>Ga0115856_100119_pt2 | contig 24588 bp, 20 predicted proteins | sample InSIn4gowninarea_FD_83870 | JGI IMG/M metagenome (GOLD analysis project Ga0115856, IMG submission 83870)
AAAGAGGGAGGCGCAGTACTCCTTAAGAGCAGGGATGGCGGAAGAAGTTGAACATGTCAATATATAAAAAAATATACCCATAATCTCATTTATTACAGACAGAGAAGATTATAACCAGGAAGGGTGGAACCAGCATGGTATTAAGATGATCAATCAGTATCATGTACAACAGAAAACAATGCAGTAAAGTAATATATAAATAATTGTGTCCCTTTTTGAAAAGAATCTAACATCAAGGAGCTGTCCTGTTAAAGATCATAACGTAAATGATAATAACTCGCTTCAAAAGAATCCATAATTCCTGTCCTCATAAAAATAGTGTACTTCATGCCATGAAAGAGAATCATGAGAATGTGGTTGAGCTGAACTATGAATAATCCCACAAGAGAAAGAAAAGGGTTGCCCTCAAAAATACTCTCAAAGTGTTGCTTTTTTGAAGGAACAGCAAAAACACTCAAAAAGAAAGTGGTGTTCTGTGTAGGGAACAACAAAGAAAATGCATACAAAAAAAAGCAAAAAAAACACACAAAAAACGTGAAAATGCAAATGTCGTTCCTTTTGAAAGAGAAGAATCCATGCAAGCAAATAGTTGGGATGCCGTTTTCCTAAGATCATGAGTGCTTGTAAAAAAAAATGGCCAAACTGCTGTTCTTTTTGAAAAAGGAACAGCAAAAACACCAAGTGCTGTTCCTTTTAAAAAAGGAACAGCAAAAACTCGAACTGCTGTTCCTTTTAAAAAAGGAACAGCAAAAACACGCACTGTTGTTCCTTTTGAAAAAGGAACAACAAAAACTCAAACTGTTGTTCCTTTTGAAAAAGGAACAGCAAAAACACGAACTGCTGTTCCTTTTGAAAAAGGAACAGCAAAAACACGAACTGCTGTTCCTTTTGAAAAAGGAACAGCAAAAACACACCAAATGCTGTTCCTTTTGAAAAAGGAACAGCAAAAACACCAAGTGCTGTTCCTTTTAAAAAAGGAACAGCAAAAACTCGAACTGCTGTTCCTTTTTCACAAAAACACGCACTGTTGTTCCTTTTGAAAAAGGAACAGCAAAAGCTCAAACTGTTGTTCCTTTTGAAAAAGGAACAGCAAAAACACGAACTGTTGTTCCTTTTGAAAAAGGAACATCAAAAACACCAAGTGCTGTTCCTTTTGAAAAAGGAACAGCAAAAACACCAAGTGCTGTTCCTTTTAAAAAAGGAACAGCAAAAACTCGAACTGCTGTTCCTTTTGAAAAAGGAACAACAAAAACACGCACTGTTGTTCCTTTTGAAAAAGGAACAACAAAAACACGAACTGTTGTTCCTTTTGAAAAAGGAACAACAAAAACACGAACTGCTGTTCCTTTTGAAAAAGGAACAGCAAAAACACACCAAATGATGTTCCTTTTGAAAAAGGAACAGCAAAAACACACCCAACGTGAAAGTTGTTCCATTTCGAAAAGGAACAGCAAAACGTGAAAGTGCAGAAGTGTTGTTCCATTTCGAAGAGGAACAGCAAAAAGTGTTGTTCCATTCAGAAAGGAACAACAGAAAGTGTTGTTCCATTCAGAAAGGAACAACAAAAACACACAAGTGTTGTTCCTTTTGAAAAGGAACAGCAAAAACACACAAGTGCTGTTCCTTTTGAAAAGGAACAGCAAACACACAAAAGGAAAAATCAAAATGCTAAGAAGTGTATATACAGAAAAAAAAAGAGCAGCAAAATGAGTCGTGGAAAAGGAACGGCAAATGAACCGTGGAAAAGGAACGGAAAAATGAACCGTGGAAAAGGAACGGCAAATGAACCGTGGAAAAGGAACAACAAAATGAACCATGGAAAAGGAACGGTAAAATGAATCGCTGCCCCAAAAGGTGTTGTTCCTTTGGAAAAGGAACAGTAAAATAAAAGTGAAAAAGGAATGGCTGACACAAAAGGTGCTGTTCTTTTGAAAAAAAGAATAGCAAAACGAAAATGCTGTCGCTTTAGAAAAGGAACAGCAGAAACAACAAAAGTGCACACAAATGCTGTTCCTTCAGAAAAGGAACAGCAAAATGCACAAGCATGAAATGCAAGCACACAAAGAATGAATTAGCTGTTCACTGTATTGATGCTGAAGATAAGTTACACTTTGAATGAAGCAACACCTGAAACATGAAATATAAGATAAATTAGAAAAGAAACAACATTTTATTTAAAAACAAGATGTAAATAACTAAATTAAGTTACAACAGCTATGATGTTATGTCAAAAAAAATGATCCCTTTGAAAAATGTTTTGGCAGCAGTGATAAGTCATGAATCTTCAAATTGAAATCAATTCTTCATTTCTTCTATTATGAATCCATTAGGTAATGAGTTGGATGAAATTCCTTTGTTTTATTAAAATTTGTTCCAAGAATCACTCGTCCATAAATTGACCTTCTTTATTTTCCCAAGACCTGCAAAAAACGAGTGTCTACCTGCAATAAAACATTAAATCATGGAGAAAGAGAGGTGATCGGGCTCCCCTAATCCAAGAATTATGCAAAAAACAACAAGTAGTTACTATGTATAACAAATCCACTGAGAAAATAACAAAGTAAGATTTATTTTTCACCTGCGGGAGAGCAGTGGCCAACCATGCTAGCCTGCAGTGTTTTAATCACAACTTCTTTGTTTTTCTTCGAAATTGAGTGATTCCAAAGCAAAATGAGAGCTAATTCAAAGGGTTATCTTCATTAGCAACAGGTTTTAAAAATTCAATGCTATGATATGTCAAATTTGTTTAGAACAACCTGCATAATAGAGTCATTGTCGATTACCCAATCTAGACCAACGATTGATATTTCAAGCGTAACTTTTTCGTTTGATGTCGGATTCGAATGATTCAAATTGGAAATGAAAATAGATTCATTTATTTATCTCCAATAGAAACAGGTTTTGAATACAAGAAGAATTGATAGGTCAAATACTGTAAAGAACAGCCGGAAAGACAGAGTTTTAAGGGTGCTGATTTATGATAGACAGTCAGTATTTTGATCATAACTTCCCCATACAATATCGAAAATGAGTGATTCCAATTGCATTGTAAACTAGATTCATAGGGGAATCTACCATAGAAACAAGTTTTAAAAATATTGTCATTTAGGCCTCCAAAAACTGACTGTCCCAACTATGTTCTTGAGCTGCCTGCTAGACACCCTGTCAATGTTTTGGTTCTAACTTTTTCGTTTCAAATCCAAATTGAGTGATTCAAATTGGGTTAGAAAGTAGACATCAAGGGCTACTTAGGGTAGAAACAGGTTTTAAAAATATTCACTTTTGGTCCCTCAAAACATGACTGTCCTGACTGTTTTTCTAGAAAGTTCATCAAGCCCGCAAGTCAAAAAAAATGATATTCAAGCATTTTTTCAAATTGGTGATAAAAATGAAAATGAATGTTTGTAGAACTTGTTATTTTGATTATAATTCATATACATACACAAATGAATGAAAAAATTGTCACCAATGTTGATTTGCATAGCATGTTGTAAAAAAACAATTAGTTTTAGATAAAAAAACAAAATGCATTTATTTATGCCCTTATTTATTTATTTTTTTCACTAACCTACTTTGATTGAAAGATGAATATGACTACGTATATGAGTACTTCCAGTGGAGCCGTTTTCGAAATACGGCTTCATGTATACACATACCCAAATTTGAAAAATGCATGTTAATGGATATTAGGGTATGAGAAGCCAACTTCCCTTCAAAAAATGGTATCAAAAATTGTTGAAGCATGGAGTGATGTTGCAAACAAATGATGGAGTGAAACCAATCTTCAATGTATCCTTTATTTTCTTGATTTCGCATAGCCATCATATCATGAAGTTCTTGAACTTTTAAAATAGCTTGTTGATGCATAGTAAAAGAAACCTCATTTTCTTCCATAGCTTCTACAATTTTTGCATTTAAAACATTCTGAATCTCATTGTAGGTTTTCTCTAATAACACATGTGAGATAGAATGGGTGGGAAGGGTGGGTAAATTTGCCAGTTCAACATTGTAAGAATGTTGTACTGGTTTATTATGGTGAGGGTGTGGAATTAGTTGAGCAGGAAAATATGTATGGAATGGAGCATTTTGATGATGTGGCTGATTGGGTTGTGTGAATGGTTTTGATGGGCAAGCAAGGTGTTGTGAAAGAGCTGGTGAATAATATGGAGAATGTGCTTGTGCTACAAGATGAGGGAGAGTAGTCATGCCATCATAAGATGAACCATGCCCAACTTGTAAATAAGATAGGTGGTTATATTGAAATTGACATGGCTGCCCTAACACATTAGCATTCCATAATGGATTATGCAAGTATGACAATGGAGAAAAAGTGTTTTGAACCATACCTATAGGCCTTGTTGCAGCTTTCCCATCTCTTTGATATGCCACTTCCATCCTAGATAAGGAAGAGTGAGTATCTATGAGATGCTCCTTTTGGTCATGAGGGAAAAACACTTCATTTTTATGAACCTGGAAAACGTCCAATTTTTCATTTAAAGAGCTAATAAAATCAACTTTAAAATTTTCAAATAACACATTGATTTCAGCTCTTATGTCTCCCATTCTTGTAGCAGATTTGGAAAAGAAAGAACAAACATCTCTAGAATTCTTACCAGCTTTGGAGATTCCTCTTGCATACCTTATGCACAACTCACAAACATCATCATATGATAACTGAAAAACATCACCTTTTCCTATCAGATTTAAAAGTTCTAAACATTTATCTTTAATTCCTCTAAGAATGAGTGTTTTTAATATCTCTTTTTCCAAATGCTTATGCTTTGATTTTTGAAGGTTATAATGAAATCGATCTACATAATCCTCCAAACTTTCATCTTCCCCTTGTATCATATCGAAAATATCTTCATTGGCTTTGCAATAGTCTTGGTACTTCTTCAAGAATATGTTCTTCATGTCCTCCCATGTTTGGATGCAATTCCCACCTAGGCTCATGAACCATCGGAGAGCTGCTCCTTTTAGAGTAAGAGGAAACACTTTCAATCTTTGATCATTAGTACAATAATCATATCCTCTACAAAGTATTTCGAACTCAAATAAAAATGTATCTGGATCTTCATTTGCTAAACCATGAAAATTTGGTAAATATGGGGGAATTACGTGCATTTGTGTCACTTCTCCTAGATCTTTGATAGGAAATTTAAAAGTAGAAACGTGAGCCATTTCTTACCATAGCTTAAGATGTTCTTCATGTGTTTCTTCGAGGCTCCTTCTTCAAATATTCCTGTCAATTGGTTAGTGAAATGGGTGGTGCTTACATCACCACTTGTGTGAGATCATGTGATTCATTTTTTAAAAATTTCTATCTTTTTCCTAATCATTCACAAATTCAAACATCTATTTCTACCCTAGGTTCTTTAACAGTCCTGCTGGAAAGCGGACGGGGGAGCAGGGCTTTTACATGCTCCGTACGCAGGTTCTTACCTTCCGTTTTTAAGATCCAACTCTTCCCTACCAGGCACTCATCAGATTCACACTACTCTTTAGAAATGGCTACACTCTCCCCGGCAACGGCGCCAAAATGTAGAGCGATAAAAAAGTGTCTTTTGAACTCCTAATTACCTTCACATTAATTATCAACCCAGGGACGACTTTTTATTCCAAGAGTGTACTCAGTCTGAGGCGGCTATTTACTCAAGAGTAATGTTTAGTAGTACAGCGTTCAGAGAACACAAGAGTAGACGGATGCTAAACTATGACTAAATTACTTCAAATGGATAAAATCACACAAGACAGCTTATCAGTCAAGGGTGCGGAAGTGATAACCCATCCCTCTAGAAACTGATGGAAAAATTAGAGCATGGACCATAGGTCTGGGAGCTAGGCAGCGTCTTGCTGAGGCTCACTACAGCCTTAGACCTTCTCTCACACCAAAGCAGCAAATGCAAGTAAATGGAAGGGCAGAAAGTAAAATGGAATAGCAAAAGGAAATAGAACAGCAGTAAATAGAACAGCAGTAAATGGAACAGCAATCAAAAGAACTAAATCTCGCGAGTCAAAACCAACTTACTCACACTCTGCTATGAAATAACACTCTTCACTCCTCAAGCAAACTGGATGGAATATACTTCATGGAACAGCACTCATTGATGAATTATGGAACAGCAATAATCGATCATATATGCACACCTCACACTAATATAGTAATCTGACAGTTAAGGATAATACGACTATGTTTCCAAATAGAATAACATTACTTTCAGATTCCCATAATTAGGATTTCAAATGAATCAAATGACAGTAATATTCAATACAGACGCTCTGTAACAGAAATAACTAGTTGAGACTAAAAGCATGCGATCAACTCTGAAAAGATTCAATTATACAATGCAGAGTCATTACACAGATTTCCTGAGAAAAACCATTAGTGCATTGATCATAACAGAGCATAACATAGCATATGAAAGATATATCAGATTACCGAGTAATAAAGATAAGCAAACCACGCATAAATCACAGTATAATGATACAACAACAATTGTAAAGATATGATACACAATAGCAGCAGCGTACTCCACCAGAGGCTGGGCCCTTAGCCACCAGCGGACGTTGCTGGGTTACCTCAGAAGGAAAAGAGTGAACAGCAACGCCCAAATTATGTATTAATCATTAAATAGTGAAATCATTACAATAGTTGAAGCTTTGAGACTTACAGCATAAAACAATCCTTCCTTCCTCCTATCCTATCATGAATCCTTGCTTCTGAATTTCTAATTCAAATCATCAATTCGCCATCATTCGAATCCCCAAAGTCATCCTGAAGTCTCCCTCTCTCTGATCTTTGTTTTCTTTTAAATAGAGAAAGATCAGAGAGCAGTTATAACATAGATAATTACAACATGATTTCTTTTACAAATTTGGGTTGATTCTAACCAGATGATCAACAAGAAAATATATTTCCTTTCATCTCTCAACAAAAGCAAGACGAATTTGGGTTTGCAGCTAAAGTTTGGAGGACGGCCGCAACTGCAAATCTGAGAAAATCATGCTCAAAGAACCCTGCGTTTCTCTCAGTACAAGTCGAATTTGGGCAAACCGTTCTTTAATAAAGTTAATTGGGCCCGTTCTGGACAAAACCCATGTTCTGGATTTCTCAAATTCGTCTTCATTTTCTCTGAATCTCAACCATAAAACTGTCACTCCTTAAACCAGCGAATTCTGAGTTGGCAGTTTTAAAAATCAAATCTTCAATCTGGAAGTTACTTTGGAGGCTAAAAATGGTGAATAATGTTATAACCAACTTATTAGAACTATCATTGATAAAATAATGCATAATCATCAATTTATTAGAAATAAAGGAGAATAAGTAATATAAGAGCATAAATCATCATAAAATGGATTTATATAATAAATTATAATAAATGACATAATGAAGAATAGCGGAAATGGGTGGGATAAGTGTTCAAAAGTGATAACAATAATGGCATATTAACGGCCCAACAGATGGATTCCCATGGCTAGCTGGAAGTAGGGAGAGGAATGTGCTAGCCTTGCTTCTTGATGGTTGGCTTGGAAATGGCCCAAAAGGTGCAGGATTTGATATATTTCTCAACATCCAATTAGAGTTTGGGAAATAAAATTACTTTTTTAGTACAACTGATGAGCCTTAGTATTGCAACAAGAATGTTGTAACTGCCAAGGCTACCAACGTTAATTATCAACTCGGGCTTCATAAAAACATGAGAGGTATAGACACTATATGTGCACCATACAATTTGTCCTTATTTCATTGTCATGATGTAATGGAGTGAATGTAATGAAATAGAATACTAAACAAATTTCATAAATGGAAATGTTACTTTGAAAAGAAATTAATCCTAAGCAAGAACAACAATTTGTAATTGAAATCCTAAGAGCATGAATTCAAATAAACACACCTAATCTACTTTTTGAAAGGGCATGTACTAATTGTTGTTTATTCTTCCTCAATCATGGATTTAGAGCCTAGGGGCTATTATTCAACCCTAAGAGACCAAAACCAAACATTTTGAGCAAATATGGTCAAGTTTACAAGTACTAGAGGAGCACTATAAGAAGTTATAGTGTTTGCTACACGAAGTTACAGGTTTGCTATAGGAAGATATAATTCACCGAATGAATACGTAAATCAAATCTAAATGGGATGGGAAAATTTTATTTATTGAATAGAATTTATTATGTCTTAATTCCAAGTGGAATCACTCAAAAATACCTCTTCTAACACATGCTAAAAAATAGCATAAAATTACGAGTCCAAAATCTAGTAATTCAAGAATTAGTGAGCTAGTTAATCTATCAAATGCCTAACATAATCAAGTGAAAATGAAATGGGGTAAATTTTCTTATTAAATTTAATGTTTTTATGACCTAATACATATGGAATAAACTTAAACAAATCTCATTATAATGTTCTAAATAATAGAAAAAAATACTACTAGTTGTTACAAGGGACTTCTAGAAATTTTAGATTTGTGAATAAGCAGAGTAACCCAAGTAGCTCAATGATTATTATGACCTTCCAAATCTGTTCCAAGGATGAACTCATGTTTTTGATCCTAAAAAAAAAAACTCACCTCAAAAACTTAACCCAATCCTACAATAAGATATCATTAAGCCTAGATGCAGAAATAAGAAAAATAAGAACAAGAGATGAATGTGAATAAGAAGTGAAAAAAGGAAGAGTAAATTATAAAAAGGGTTATGAGGCTCCTGGGATGGCCAAGCCCATGGATACTCAAATTATTGTGAAGGAGACCCAACTTTAGAAGCTAAAAATGGCATGAATCTTCATTATTTGCATCAATCTTAGTACATCTATGCTAGAAATGAAAGTGGAGCTGCAAAAATGCAAGTTTCCCCACAAGAATACTAAGAAAAACCAACCTGTAGAGAAAAATTTGAATTGGTACTTATAAAAAATGATGAGGAATCATTCACCTTGAAACGAGGAAGCTTTCTCGTCCATAATCCCTCAAATAGTGGATCAGGTTCCCAACGCTAGGAATCTGCATTAAATGATAGGGAACACATTCCTAAATTTTGAAAATCATTGGAGAATTTGTGCAATAATTTCATAATATCTTGTTGATTTATTATCCAATATCGATCCTCCTATAGTAGGGAGAAATTCCCTAGATTATCTCCTCTCTAAATCTTCATAATCTGCCCAATATTCTCACAATATTCTTTAAAATAAATAATATTAGGAACACATATGAAATTATGTATAAAACTTCCCAATGAACATATTAAAGATAAAAAACACTATTAAGTGTATAAGGAGAGGTTTAATATAACCTTCATGTTCCTAAGAAAGGTTATATGGGCCTTAGTTTTTCTTTAATTTGGAGTCCCATCATACCCACATACTGAAACTGTTGCTCATCCTCTGAGCAACCTATCCATCCTCCTTGCCATATTTCTCTTCATGTATGCTAACATGTTTCATGTTTTGTTCTTTGGTCTATTTGATGCTATTTTTTTCTTCTCTTCTTGCTACTCTCTTATCTGCATTTCTTTCCCTATCTCATTTTCCCAAGGAATCACTAATGTAGGTTGAGGCTCCTTCTTTCTCTCAAGAGATTCTTCACCTATAATGAGTTCTATTTTTTAGGGAAACACCTTGGTTTTGGGTCATCTTCTTGGCCACCTGGATCTTGTAAATTTAATTTAAACTAATGTGTCTAGTTGCAATTTTAGAAAATGGTAAGCACTTCAATTGATGGAGTGAACTTTTGGATTCTTGGCCATGACATGCCATACTCTCCACTATTTTCTCATTGAAAACACTTAACATAGAGATGTTGATTCTTATAGAGGGATAAATGGTGGTGAATAACCTAAATAAAAAGAAAGGAATGATGTGACGACCACTCTGCTAACATGGATACCTTTCACCCTTGAAGGATTTACCATTATGCAACCAAAACTTCCTACAACAAATTCTTTAAAGTTCTACTATGTTTCTTTGTACCTTTTGGAAATTAATTAATCATTGTTCAACAACCAAGTAATATTTTTTTATCAAGGAGCTCTTATGTAGTATTGCTCATACTCTTCTAGCACTACTAGTACTCTTGTAGCACTTATTTTTTTCCCTGTAGCAACTCTATTACTTCTTGTAGCAGCCATGTTTTCTCCTATAGCATCTTTGTTTCCACCCTTACCCATTCCTTTGAATATTTCCTTGCTCCCCAAGGCTTTTAGGGTGAAATTTTCATTCCTATAAAACTCTTATTAACTTATTGTAACATTTTCTTGGACTTCCTATAGCTTTTTGGAGCCCTCTTGTAGTGCTACAGGATCTTTCTGTAGCAATTACAGTCTTCTTGTAGCAATCTCGATAGGGGGTGAAATTTGCTTTTTCAGCTACTGGGATGATGGAGAGTAGTGAGTACATGAACTGCACACAACCTGAATCCTGTAGAAACTAAATTTTGCATGCCAAGAGGTGGTGGGTCCACAATTATTATTTTTTCCCAATTTCTCTCTAATTTGTTCATTACATCTAAAATAAACTCAAAGTGATTTGAGTTAACTGGGTTACCTCTCACCTACCCCTTCACACTCCTTGTCTTCCACCATGAATAAATGATTACATCCCACTTTCTCAAGTCCTCTTCACTTTTTTCTTGTCCTCTCACCCATGTGTGGGAGTCTTGGTGGAAAAGTGAACTTAATTGCTAGATAAGGCCGAGGTTGCTCTTCTATTGGGATGGGGTCCCCTGGGTCAAATTTTGTTATTTTTTGTTAAAAATTGTAAAGTCTCTTCATTTTGAGGAGCGGAGCATGAGTAGCATAGGTTGATAGGAGTTAAAGGGGCTTTAAGAAGGTCAATGCCTATTAAGTTTGTTAGATTCAAGTAGTTTGGAGACCTACCCATGGTTCACAGAACATGGTATTGTAATGAGGAAGAATATAAAAGGAAGCCATAGAAGAGACATAAGATAGAATAGAAGTAAGAATAGTACATGATTTGGGTCTGATTTTATCTATTTTGTACTTGGGTGAAGGGGAAGGCTCCTACAGCTGTGTGTGCGGAGACCTTGGTAAATCCGTAGATGAGTGTGCACGCCCCTTTAGCTATGTGAACAAGGTTGGAAAGAAGTGTAATTGAGGGTCTGAAGCATAATAAAGGATTTTTTTGGAGAACTATTTGTGTATCTAAATATTACTATTTATCTCTGAATTTATTGTATTTATGATGTGTTAAATGCATTTAATCAGGAAAAATACATAATAGATTCACGAATATTTAGAATTGCTAATTTATATGATGTTATGCATGTTTAGCATAATCGATGAAGGACATAAATCTGCTAACGATTCATTACTGTAAAATTCGGGTTTTAAGAGTTAGCGTTCGCGAAGGTCAAGATAAATCGTGAAGGTGAAGATAAATCCCTATGTTTGACAAAAACACATCACATAGTCCTCTGGATGCAAAAGCTTGGTTCTAGCATCCTCCAATACTGCCTCGAGAGAGACTGCAGCCTGCACTACACAGGCTATTGTTGAAAGGGTTGATAGTGTAGGGTTTTGTCAGTTAGCATAGCTAACTTTGAACCTAGGTCCAAGCCCCCTTAAGCCAACAAATGGTTCTGTTTCTGGTACTGAGATCTACCTGAGGAATCTTTGTTGTGGCATAAGTGGATATCGACTAAGAAGGAGATTGAGAAGTGGATAGATTAGACATTGTATGAGTTTGTTGCCCAATAAAATAGGAATCTGCGCATGTCGAAAAAAGAGAGGTTTTATAGATATCTATATACAGAGGAACATAAAGTTTTCTTCTGCTCTTCTTCGTGTGAATTATATGAATGGTTGGCTAAATTTGCGGATGGTCAACCTACTTGGAAGTTGGATAACCCTATTTTGTGGACTCTAGAATTAGTGAAGCACCTAGAAAGATCAGAAAACAAGGTTGTGAAGGCTATCAATTATTGGATCAATAGTATTTTGGGCAGATTTATTATTGAGTTCGCGATTGATACATCTGCTAGTTATAGCGAAGTTGAATGCCAATTTTTAAAAGGACCAAGAGATAAGTATTTGAAGTCTCTGAAAACTTGGATTAAAATGCTATTGTGCAAGAAATGGGTTATGCCACTAAATTGATATTTAGATGAGACTCGACAAGAGCTACACGAAGTAGGAAATGCTTCAGAAAAGATCTAGATATAGTTTCTAAGTATAGTCCTATGTTGGTAGCATTCGACAACAAAGAAGAAAGTAGTATTCCAAAGATTCCCAGAGGTGTGCCACAGTCGGTAGATCAAGGAACTAAGGGAATACCACATCCATCCACTCCACCTCTACCATCACCTCCACCTCACACACCTACTCCTCCACCTCCACCTCCACCTCCGCTATTCAGTATGGTGAATACTATGAAAATGTCAATATCCAGGGGTCTCGGGACAGAAGATCCTGATCAATTCTGGTTTGTAGCAGATGTTGTGTAGAAGTCATAGCAAATAACAGGTGACGATCTGGAGAAAGTGTCGTTGGTCACTTTATTATAAGATATGGTGCTAAGCTGGTATATTAAGTACAATACGCCTCATTTAGATGCGTTGTTGAAAGATGCAAATGACACGCATAATAATGAATTCAGAAGGCCAACGTCTCAATCCCATTTTATGACTAAGGTCAAAGAAATTAAGCAAAAGGTGAATGAATCTACATGGGATTTTGATCAAAGGTTGAAATGTCCGCTATAATAGGCTAATCTATAGATCTTGGATGAGCAACATAAGGGTTGGTGTATTGCTTCGTTTTCACCTCATTGGATATTACCATTGTCACAGTAGAAGCTTGGAATGTGGGCTAAATAGCTATAAATTTCCATGAAGATGAAGGCTTCTCCTATTTAGGATACGAATCTGGGAGTGTAGGAGATTTAGTCGCAGTTGGCTAGCCTACATATGGAGTTGTAGGATCTCAAAAAGGGGAAAGAGGTCGAAAATGAGACTCGTTCTAAGTATGGTGCTTAAAATGCAAATGGAATGGTCATGACAAGGATCATTACCCAGTGTATAAGAACTATCTAATTGGGGGAGGTCTTCTCCCCCTAAAGCTATAAAATATTGTTGGACTGAGTAATGGTGTAGTGTCATGGTGCACTATCTCCTAAATAATAGGAAAACATCAACAGACAATTTCCATTTGTTGTAGAAGTTTTTACAGACTCCCCAACAACTATTCTACAATTTTTGTAAGTTTGTAGGTGATGATGAGTGAAATTACCGAAGCTATGAGTTAATGGTGGACAAAACACTGACATATAGGGTACAGGTTGAGACACGTCTACAGTAGGATCAAGGCACACCTGAAGCACGTGGAGGATTCTAGGGATGAGGAAGATGATGAGGGGCAGGAGCTAGAAGAGGTCACAAAAATATTATTTGTTACAACCATTGGGAACCAGGCCACTTTGCAAGAGATTTCCAGAACCTGACACACCCATATTGTGAGTATTGCCTACAATTTGACCATGTAATAGAAGATTTTCATGTTCCCATGACAAAGATACAAGAGAGGAAAAATCAACAGCCCACTCAGAACACCCAAATGATGAGGTCAGAACCATGCTAGGATGACCCCAACGTTAATATAGTTACATGCAGTGGTATAACTACTAGGGAAGATAAAGCCACAGGGAAACAGCCAAAAGATAATCATTAGGGGTGTTGGGTTGCTGACAAAGATACTAAATTTGATTTGAATAAGGCAAAAGAAACATTTATGGAGGCTATGTAAATATCCACCTTACTGAAAATATACATGTAAGGACAATCTGCATGATCATCTAGCTCATTAGAGGAAAGCATGGGCAGAGGAACCACAACCTAAATGGGTACATATATTCATCTATACCTTGGATACTATTCCACTGAATTGGTATTTAGAAACATAGCTACGACATGGAACTGTAATGTGGGATGTTCTGAAGGAAAGATTTTTGCTCACATTTAGTTTCAAGGATAGATTCAAATGTATTGATGAAGTCATATAGGAAATCAAGGTTAAGATATTTAAAACACCTGTAAAGCCTATCTCATGGGTATAACTTGACTGGAGTATGCAGCTATGCCATGCTCTAGAATGCTACGATGTTACCACAGAAGAGGGTGAGGAAGATTCCAGGAAAATAAATATCCTCGAGTTAGAGGGACATCACAAAGTTGTTGGGCCTAAGGTAGAGGTTATTGACATTTCAAAACCATTGAAGGCTAAGAAAGTGAAAATTAGATCAGAAGCATAGTCGAAGTTTGCGAATATAGGCGATTACTGGGATGATGACATAGTTGACAAGGTCGCAAAGTTATTGCGAGAATATCAGGACTTGTTTCCAACAAATTTCTCTAATTTAAAAGGGATAGTAGGTCATTTGGGTGTTATGAAGATCAATTTGATGCATGATGAGAACCCAGTAAATCAACACCCATACCGATTGAATCCTAAATACAAAGAAAAGGTGTGTGAAGAGCTAGATAAAATGCTCATAGCAGGAATTATTGAGCCTGTAGAAGAATCGGACTCGATTTGTCCTATGGTGGTTCAAGAGAAGAAGATAAAGGGAAAAATATGGATCTTCTTAGATCTAAGGAAGTTGAATGATGCTTGTGTACATGATCCATTCCCTATGCCATTTACAGATGAAGCCTCGAAAATGTTGGTGGTGAAGAAGTGTACTCTTTTACAGAAGGATTCTCAAGATATCACCAGATCGAAATCGCACCAGAAGATAGAATCAAGACTACCTTCACTACAAAATGGAGCTCTTTTAAGTATACAATTATGCCCTTTTGACTTAAGAATGCCCCTGTGATCTTTTCTAGTGTGGTAGTCACAACCTTTAAATAATTTATTCATAAGTTTTTGGAGGTCTGTTTTGATGATTGGATGGTATTTGGGTTAGTGAAAAATCATGTGACAAGTCTCCGCCTAATGCTAGATACCTGTAGGAAGTATCAGATGTTCCTAAATATGAAGAATTGTATATTTTTCATACCATATGGGATACTTTTGGGCCATGTTGTTTGTAAGTAAGGGTTGATGGTGGACCCTAAAGAAATTGTAGTGACTATCAATTTAGAGGCCCCAAGGAATGTAAAATAGTTGTGTGCAACATTGTGCCATACAATATACTATAGAAAGTTCATTACGACATATTCACAGATCACTATGCCCATGGAGAGATTATTGAAGAAATATGTGACATTTGGTTGGGATGATGATTACTAGAAAATCTTAGATGTTTTGAAGGCAAAGATGGTTACAACACCTATTCTAGTATTCCATGATTGGAAGAAATAATTCCATGTACATGTGGATGTGTCCTACTTAGCATTAGGAGTAGTGTTAACCCAACCAGGTGCAGGAGATATCAGCCATCTGATTTCATTTGCGAATAGATAACTATCTAAGGCATATAAGAATTATTCAACCATGGACCGCAATGGTTGGCGATGGTATATGCACTCCAGAAATTCAAGCACTATTTGTTGGGTACATACTTCAAAATTTTTACAGACCATTTAGCTTTGAAGTACCTGGTCAACAAGACTGTATTTGGGGTGGGGGATTTGTCGGTGGTTACTACTATTTCAGGAGTACGAATTTTTTGAGAGATTAAATTGACGAATTACACCTCTTAATATGAATTATCAATCTGGGTTTGTAAGCACGAGTTGCCTTGTGCTTTCTTTGTTCAAGGCTAGATTAAAGTTTTAACATTTCCTTATAATGATTAGTGGGGTAATAAATACATTAATACTTTTCAAACTTAAAATAAATCATGCACCTAACTCACATAAGGATACCAACAATAAAATTTAATCTAGAGACTTCAAAAATCTTTACAAACTCTGCCTAGCATTAAAATCTGAACTCAACAGGCTACTAAACTATTTACTACTGATTTCAAGTGATGAAAATGAACTTCTAATCACATAATACTCAATCAATCAAACACTCAAATTATGGTTCTAACTCTTTCAGTTTACACTCAAAAGAAATAAAGATCCACTACTTGTAATAGTAATTCAATCCTCACCCAAACAAGCAATCTATACCTAATGACTCGTTACCCTACCAACCAAGGATTTTGAAGTCAAGTATTGAACTAAAAAACACTCTATTTCATGCCTTTAACTCACTAACTTAATCTTGTATTCTCAATCAAACCACCTACAAGTCCTAATTAATCATCGTATTGAGAACACTTTTAAGCATTTAGTCTACTTGATACATAGCAATCCAATCAAACCATTTTGAGAAATTCTACTTCAAATCACCCTGTGATCACACCATTCCTCACTTGTAGGTAACTCAATTTGAAATCTATACACTGCTTGTTAAAATCCAATTGACATTTCAACATGGGACATGTATTGAAGCACTCAATGAAATAGGGGAAATCAATTATCCAACTAAACTAATAAAATCAACTATCACACAAAGCAGGGGAACTAATGAAATCAACTAATCATACAAAGCATCAAAACTAATAAAATCAACTAATCACACAAATCACTCTTTTTTATTCTGCTTTCAATCCACGTAGCCTATTGAACAATCTAAGAATCTATTTTCCAAATGAAACTGGACTAAAGCGACAATAAACCATTCAACACTTTTGAAAGCAATGTTTTATTTGCATGTACACTTATGCAGATAACTTAATCATCAATCCAATCAACTTAAAGTCAAACCGATTTTATGTCAATCACAATGTTCAAACAATCATCACATATTTCCTTATGTCACATTACCTGTAAAACAATTCAACGAAGAGTCAACCGATCCACGTTTTAGAAGAAACGAAGAAAAGATTTCGGAATAAACTAATCTCACTCTAGTTAACTTGAATCCCATTCATCCTTGATCTCTGAAGATGTTATTCAATTTAAGTATTAAAAGTGGTTTCCACACTGTCAGTGGATAAACAAACTCTTCTCAATCATCAAATGACCATGTAGTCTGGTAGATTCCATGCACATCTATGTTAATTGCAAATCAATACGATGGCAAGATTCATGAGCAGAGCATAACGTTGTTCTAGGAGAAAAACGAGAATCACACAGGGACTTAGTTGTGGATTATGAAAACGAAGGGGATTTAAAAGCATCAACCCATCTACATACTCTAAGCAACCGAACTAAGATAATTCTCATGCAGCAAACCAAACTGAAACTAAATTGCAGTAAGTGAAGGATCAATTCTAACAAACACACATAATTACTACTTATTCAGTATACAAAGCTAACCCAAATGGGTCAGCCTGGCCACACTTGGGAGCTAGCTAACTTACATTAAAGGAGAGATTTTGAATGCAATCAACTAGTCATCATTATCAATTCATCAAATGCTTAATCCGAATTCAAGGCAGAACCATTGTAGATATTTTTGATTAAAAATGAGTCTTGCAATACACAGTAATCACTCCAATGTTTATGCGCTAGCTTTAACATATTACATCCAGCCTTTTATATGCACTTAATTGAGTTTAAACAACTAAACTAAAGATGGTAAATCATAACAACCCAACTAATCTAGTCCTTCAGATCAGATGCTTTGAACCACTGGTCCAAATTGGTTCAATAACTTCCAACCAATTCTAATCTTAATGTTCACTCCAATCACAGAGGATAATCACGGATCCTTGGTGTAGTTGTAATCAAATGCATTCAGGTATCGCTGGAGGTAGCCTTGACATCTAGAAACATGCAGCCACTTATATCCTGTGTTGTTAAGTACCGAACTCAAGATAGCTCTTGGTTCACTGCTTGCTACTTCCTGCTGTCATCCTACACATCTCTGGAAGGATTACACTTTTATCATAATAATAAGTTAGTTGAGGGAGTAGCTACTTATATCTACTTAATTTCACCAATAAATAGAAAAATATAATCATAAAAGAATTAACCTCAAAATGGAGATTAGGACATTGATTAGGATAGTAGAATAACAAGTGGGTTTGGGGGTGCCAAAAATATCTAGACAGGCATGAAAAATTGTAGTGATAGGAACAAAATGAGGGATCAAAATCCTCCCATGCCGATTCTGATGCATGCCCTCTTGCATCTGCAAAAAAGGAAACTATATGCAACTGAAAGAGACTATGGTCCAAGACCAGCAGTCTTGATTAGGACCTCGATCCCTTGTCTAATTGGTAGTAAACATTTTTGAAATTGTAGTGCTAACCCTTTGGCATTCAACCGTTTAGTAGGCTTGTTCCTTGTCGCTTTCCATCGTAGAAGGTGCCTATTTTACCAGGGCAAGGCATCATTCTGGGCATAAAACTTCATGTTAGAGTCCCATACTTGCTGGTTTTCATCCCTTACAAAATGGAATAAGACCTTATATTTATTTGCCTATTCCCTGATCTTGGTGAATGTTTTTCGTAACTTGACAAGATGAATTTTTAAATTTTATTCGGCATCAAATGTAGGGGCTTTGGTTGGGGTCATCGATTACTGCAAGGTGCTACCTCTGGGTGACTTTCTTGTACATTCCTTTAGAGAATATTGATGCGGGGTGGCCTTTGTGGTGCTTCTGCTTTCTGACAGTTGAGCAGGTGACAAATTCTCTATATCTCATGCGATATCCACAGGGAATTTTAATTTGGTCATGGCAGTGGGATCTCCTCCAAGGGACTTTTTTTATTGTGGGATATCAACATCATGACAAGATGAGATATCGATATGTTTGAGGCTGGTTCCTTCGGCGTTGGTTTGCAGAGTATGGGCCATCCTTTGAGTTCGATGACGTCCTTGAGCTGATGTCTCGGCTGCAGAAACCAAGGCAGTGTTACAAGGGAACATAGGTCGCTGGTGTTTGGTCTTAGGGGTGGGGCTTTCAAGGTTTAGGGAGGGTTCTACTGGAGAATCAAATGCATTTCCTTTTTTCATGGGACTCAATTTAGGCTGGTTGGTCTTAGGTTGATCATGTTTCCTTTTTCGGTGTGAGTCCATTGTGATTTCCACAGGAATCATTATTGCACCATCCTTCAAACTATCTACGGCTCTATGGGGGAGTGCAGAAACAGTAGTGGGGGAGTGGATAGGGGTAGACTCGGACTTGGATGGAGGTGTTGTATCATCAATTTTTAGGGAGCAGCCAATAGTTCGTTGCCAACCCTTAGTCTATGTTTCTTGCCCAAGGAATTCCTCAATGAGGAAGTCCTCCCACGACTATTTTCATCACTTGAGCTTCGCGACCAATAGTATCTTAGTTAAAGTATGGTGGTATAGTGCAGTCTCAAGCTTCTTTCAATGTGACTATACACCCTTCGCCATTTTGTGCAAGCTTAATTTTAGAAAATGAGGAATATTCAATTGCCTATCTTCAATGAAATGGAGCATGAGCTGAATATGATAAAGAAATACAATAGAAAACCTTCCTTTCTAGCTCATGAAGTGTAGTAGCATCGTGAATAGTGGATGACACCATTCCTCAATGCATTTACAGAGCACTCCTTTCACCCAGCTGATCGAATTGTAGGTAGGCTTTAAAAGCAAGGTGCAATTGGGAATTTCTAGCTGCCCACCTTTGAAAAATTGCTCGCTCATGGTCGGCAACCCAATGGACCTACTCACAGACTCCTCTGTGACTCTAAATTTTAAATTTTTGACTTGGGCATGCTCACCATTGGAGCTTTGTGCGAATGGCATCGCCACTTGAGCATTATAGCCTTAAAACCTCTGTAGAAAAGGCATCCAACATTTCTCCTCCAAAATACCCTTCCATTGTTAATACTCTATGCTGTGCACAAATTAACCAAAGGTAGGTTTGTGCCTATCTACTCTGATGGTGCCTGTGTTTAACTGTAACTTCCCTTTCTCCCAATTGTCTACATTGTTGGTCTCTTACTACTTCTTTACCCATGATCGCAGTCACCCTCTATTTTAATTGTGGATGAACGATCGTCATGATGATATATTAGATATATGGGATCGATTTCTGTGATGGTGATCATCCCATCCTCAATTGGTTTGGAGAGTGGATACTTGATTATAATGCATGATCACCCTAAGGGAGCGTGTGAGTATCTCGGCTGAGAGATGATGCGTCCTCCTCATGGTGACTGAGGGGTGCCATGAAACGATGGCCAAGAAGGTGAGCAGAGATCATCACATAGCAAGGATAGACCATGAGAGGTGGCAGTTATGATTCTTGTCCTATCAATGTGCTGGAGGATAACTGCTTATGGGAATGGGAATAGACAGGTAAGAGAGTAGGATATATGATTATGGCAATCTTAGGATAGATTTAGAGGCATACTTCTATGATTTACATGTTAACCACCTATCAGTTAAATTTAAGCAGAATACAAGTGCATACCTTAACTACTTTAATGATTTTGTGTCCAGTGTGTAATCAGATGTGCTTAAGTAATGCCTGCTACAATTGTGTATTGCTACCTTGATCCTGGAAAGTTGCCATGTTGTAACTTCAGTGAGTTGAGTACTGATTCCATGAATCTATACTTAAATGGAGTGAATTACTAACCATGATCATTCTTCAACTGCTAGTGAAGACAAGACCTGTATGTGAAAACATGTTATCATATATAGAAATGATCTCTATTATGATGTAGAAAGCTTCTTTGCACATATTGTGACAACAAATCTGTAATTATAGGACACAAATTTAGACCAAATCTCAGGACCCTCATATGTAATATAAGTTCTAGTTTGGACAGAGCATGGAGAATAGGAATTTTGAATAGAGCATGGAACATAGGCATTTTGAACAAAGCATGGAATAGAGGCAGTTTGAATAGATCACGTTGAATCATAATTTTGGGATCCTCATATAAAAACAACTAAATCCAAACATAGTATAAGGCATAGGTTATTTGACATGATTTCAGAGCCTTCATATTTAATTCCATAGACCGGGTTGCTCATTATTTTAAGAAAAAGAGAACTACTCATCAATCCATTGATTATAACTAGGCTTGGAATGATGATTGCTTGGGGCATTTCTTCATTAGGGAGCTGGAAATGAATAGAAAGGGAGCTCCATGGGGTCTTCTTTTCCATAGTTATTCCTTTGGGCCCTGAAAAGAATAATTCAATGCTAAAAGGATCACTAAACTACTACTACCTTATTATTTTAATGAGCCTAAAGTAGTTAGTGCTTGAGGCATTCATGTTTAGAGATTCTAAATTTCCCATATCAGACTGTAGGGTGTTTCCTTTTCGTAAACATTTCATTGAGCCTGGAAAAGAACAATTCTATACTCAAGGAATCCCTAACTAATACTAGTCCACATTATTTATGAGCTTCAATCAGTCAATGCTTATGACCTTCATGTTTAGAGAGTCTGAAGGCTTCTATAGGATACTCCACTGGTTCCTTTTCCATAAATAATCCACCAGACCTGGATAAAGGAATAAACTTGCTCCTCGTGAATTCCTCCTTTATTCTACATGGGCTGTGGGGAGGATCACCTGCAGATATAAAAGGTGGCATCCCACTAGTTCATTTATATATATATATATATATATATATATATATAAAGAATTAGTCAACTGAACTAGCAAGGGGCCAATCATTGGAATGAATCAACTCCAATCCTAGATCCCTTCAAACTTCTTGAAAAAACTAATCATGTGAAAGTCGTTTATAACAAACTTTAAGCTAATGGCCATTTACCACAAAAGCAGTCTTTTCATCATCGATAGTACAAATACGAACTGAACCGTTATCAAAAACTTCAGCTACCTCATATGGTCCTAACCGTCTAGTAGAAAAATTACCTTTGAAATGCTTAAACTTACTATCGTATAACAAGGCCTAGTCAACTGGATGAAGGACATTCTTCTTAATAAATTTGTCATTCCATTGGGCTCTTTGGTTCTATAGTAATGCAGTTCTATGGTAGGAATATTGTCGGATCTTATCAATCTTGTTCAATTGCATCAATTTATGTTCTTGAGCCTCATTTAAATTCAAGCCCAACTGAGTGGCAGTTCTAATTTTTTTTTACCTGGAATTCGATGGGAAAGAGTACATTTTTACCATAGAATGACTCATAAGGTGTGTGTCCGGTCACATTCCTCCAAGTGATCTAGTAGGCCCATAGTGCTTTTGGTAATTTTTGCACCCAATCTTTGTGATGCATTTGAATTGTTGTTGTAAGGATGGATTCCAAAACTTTTTTCGTAGATTCCACTTTTCCATTAGCTTTGGGGTGGTAAGGGGTCGATTTGTGGTGCTTAAATTGATATTGCTCTGTGAGTACCCTGACCAACTTTGATGTAAATTTTGTTCCTTGATCAGTGACAATTTCATGAGAAACCCCAAATCTTGGAAATATGTCCTCGAACAAAAACTCTACTACTACCTTTTCAGTGGCAACATACAATGATTTAGTATCCACCCACTTGGTGACATAATCAGTGCACACCAAAATATATTTCTTCTCATTTGAGATTGGGGAGATGGGCCTTACGAAGTCCAATGCCCCCTTCTCAAAGGGTTCAATGGAAACTTGTGGTTGAAGAGGCATTTCATCAGAGACAACTGGTCTCCCCATTCATTGGCAAGCATCACAACTCAAAACAAACTTCTTGGTGTCTTTAAATAGGGTAGGCCAATAGTATCTGGTACGGAGAAATTTATATGTCATTCTTTTATCGAAAAAATGGCCACCACAAGGCTCATTGTGACTGGCACTTAATATATCATGCATTTCATCTTCCTGCACACATTGCCTCATAATCAAGTCTGGACCCATATAAAATAGATCTCCCTCGATCCAAGAGAAACTAACACTGCGCTGCACTATATTGTGCCTCTCTCAGGCCGCCATGTTTTGAGGTAGTTTTCCTGATACCAGAGAATTGGTACATAAAAAAACCAAGGATTAATAGTAGAAATGGAAAATAAAGCTTCATCTGGGAATTCATTGGGCATTAGCATTGGCATGTTTCCCTATGTAAGATTCAAATGAGATAAGAAATCAAATGCCTATAAATTATAGTTATATTGAATTCTTGTAGAAGAAGCAACCATCTAGTTATCCTACTGTCAGTAATTGGTTTATTCATTAAAAATCTAACAATAGAATGGTTGGTATGGACAAATGTCTCATAACCGGTAATATATTGTCTAAAATTCCATATAGCATGTACAACTGTTGACAGATCTTTTTCAATAACTGAATAATTTAATTCAGCGGGAGAGAGATTTTTACTAACAAAGTAAATGGCATAGGGAAAGTTATCCTCCCCTTATCCCAAAACTGCTCCTAGTGTAGTATCCAAAGCATTCATACAAATATGAAAAGGTAAGGACTAATTTGGCCCTTTTAGCACCAGAGTTGTAGATAATATCTCCTTTAGTTCCTGAAAAGCCTGTTGACAATCAACATTCCATACAAAGTTAGCATCTTTAGTTAACAATTTAAATAATGGTGTTGTAATACTAGTGAAATTATCAGTAAATCGTCTATAATAACATGTGTGCCCCAGAAAAATTCTTACCTCTTTTTGCAAGCTTGAAATAGGGATACACTAAATTACCTCGATTTTTGTTGGGTCAACTTGAATCCCTTCAAATGACACATGATGGCCTAGAACAATTCCATCAATTTGCATAATTCTACATTTATCACTACTAGGGGCTAGATCAGCTTCTTCACAACAGATCAATACCTTCTCTAGATTCTCTAAAGCCTGTGGGAAGTCATCTCCATAGACTGTGAAGTCATCCATATAGATTTCCACATAGTCATGGATCAAATCAGAGTAAATGGCAAGTACAACTCTTTGGAAAGTGGTGGGGACGTTACAAAGACCAAAGGGAAGGACTTTATATGCATAACTACCCCATGGGCATGTGAAGGTAGTCCTCTCTTGGTATTCTTTAGCTATTTGTATTTGATTGTATCCATTATAACTATCTACAAAAGAAAAATATTTCTTACTTGAAAGCATGTCGAGAACTTGATCGATGAAGGCAATGGAAAATAGTCATGCAATGTGGCCTTGTTTAGTTCTTTGTAGTCAACACAGATCCACCACTTGCCATTCTTCTTTAGAAGTACTACCAAAGATGACACCCAATTACTATTAGAAATGGGGTAAATGAAATCTGTAGCCAAACATTTCTGAAGTTCCTCCTTGACAATGTCTTTTAATGTTGGATTCATACGCCTTTGTGGTTGTTGAACAAGTCTCATTTCTTCATTTGTATAAGTATGGTGGATGCAAGTGTCTAGATGTATACCTGTAATGCCCCACTTAAAACTTATCCTACAAATTTTGTTAATATTTACATTATCTGAAGATATTGAGGAATATTGGTCTAATATAAATTTATGATTTCCATTATTCAAATTCCCCACTTAACTTCTCAAATTGAATATTATGTAGGATATGGTCTCCCTCCATTATTTCAAAATATATGTATTCATGTCACATTCCCCAATGTACCCTCACATTTACTTGTGAGAAGACATAGTCCTCTCCATCTTATCATCAATATATATTTATTCATTTCACATTCCCCAATGTACCCTCACATTTACTAAGGAAAAGACATGGTCCTCTCCATGTAATTACACTTCACATT
>Ga0115856_100128_pt1 | contig 24408 bp, 18 predicted proteins | sample InSIn4gowninarea_FD_83870 | JGI IMG/M metagenome (GOLD analysis project Ga0115856, IMG submission 83870)
TTTCCAGATGAGAGACCGTCACCTGGTTTGACACGCCCAGAGGTATAATTGAGACATGGAGAACATTGGAGCCACGACAGAGTTTACGCGCACCAGCTCCCTTTAGCGTACGCGGCTAAGTAACCAGCGGCGAGAGGTGGTCACCCTCCCAAGCACTGGCCTCCGGCTTTGCTGCTTCGTTTTCGGTGTTCTATTGGGAACCGAGATTTTTTTAGTTCTAAATAGTAAAAACAATGAACAGCGCCTGTTGAAACAACGAATTAATTATAAATTTTATTCATTATTTTAACTTATAACACTAATTAAGTAATAATTAAAATTGTCTTTTCTGAAAGAAAAAAAATTATGAATATTAAAATGCATATGTTTGAAAGGAATATTTTTTTGATAAAAATGGCGTTTTAAGAAAAACATTATCATTACTTAACTAAGGTGAAATTTAGAACAGACATTGTTGTGCAAGGTAACAGATCGTTATCTATTATGGTAAAAATTTTCAGCTTCTACTGCAAATGAAAGTCGACTTATAGAACAAATCAATTCTCCAAAGGATTAATTTTAACACAGAATAGTTCTTGAACTGCCTTTTAGATTGATAAAATTTTATAAAGTCTTGTTCTTTAAGTAGTATTTCCGTAATGGGAAACAGTAGAAATTCCTATTTCTATATTTTGTAGTTTATGTTTGCGATGAAAGCAAAACAATCGGAAGACTCGCAAAATTCCTGAAACGGTGCCATCGGCGGCGGTGGCGTAGAGAGTAACTTTTCTTTACGGGACAGAAAGATTCTACATTTTCCAAGGAATGAGCTTTATTTTTGGTATACATTGTTTCTGAACAATAGCGACTAAAAAAACCTTGAGAAATGCAAAAATTGCAGCAGTATGATAAATTATTGTTAAATAACTCGAGTGCTAAAACCATACTAATATTTTTTAATTAAATGTGGCCGATGCGATATTAGACGGTTATAGTTTTATCATTTGAAATTGGATACACACCTTTTCAAATTCAAAATTCAGCATTTTATTTTTTCCCTGGTTTGGATAATTGGATTGGTTGAATTCTGAAGTGTAAGCGTTACCAACCTTAGTTTTTTCTCATGAAGTGTTTTGATCTCTTTCTTACTTAGATGCTTTGTATTTTTTTCTGCAAAGAAATATCAGTAAACGTTAGTTGCAAGCGAATTTTATTTTTTACTAATCAGTTACAGTCAGAGTTAAGTATAACAGACCGCCAATAGTTTAAAACTACACCAAATACGCACAGATGTTACTTTTTCTTTCTTACTCTCACGTGCGCTATTTCCCAGTCTTTTAAATACGAAATTCAATATTGACTATTTAGCCAGCTCGTGCACGAAGAAGAATTTTCAACCATTGGAAAATGGTTTTTGTTTTTGTGTTGGATTAAGTGTCCTAGAACTTTTATTCGATCGCTGATTGGTGAATATTTCGAGATTTTTGATTGGTGAAGATTATTTTTACTCTTGTGTGAATAAAATTGAAATTGAATTTTAAAAACACAAATTAATGTAGAGTTTAGTTGATTTTCTATATTTTTTCATGAATAAAATATTATTTCAACACGGTGGAGATATGAAATCGGGTGTTCTAGTGTAGAAAATGACGGGGAACAGAAACTCAGTGGCAAGCATTTTATTTTTAATTTAGAAAAGAGATATTCATTTTTAATGCACATTTCTGCTGCCCAATCTTGAATCTTGCAACAAGATTCACGAAATCATTCACTCTTTGTTGCCATGGAAACGGTTTTGCTTACTGTCGTAGAAGCAGACGATCATAAAAATCAACGCAGTGTCAATTATTTTTCTAAATTTTTCATAAAAAAATAAACAAATAAACAAAAGTTTTTTTTTGCAGGTTGCAGATGCAAACATCATTTTCCAATGGTTAAACTGGAACACCGGCACCCAGACAGTTCCAAGTTTTTTATTTTATTCCTACGAAATCGGCAATGAGAAAAGCTGAAGTGTTTAACGACATTTTAATCCTCTCCATAGGAGTAAAATAGAATTTCAAACGGTTTCCACAAATGTTACTAGAAAACAAAATTTTAGACAGTCCACTTTTTCTTCAGCATATGATTCGATTTCACTTTCCTTGGTCTTTCCTTGGTAAATCTTTTACAAAACGCTACGAAGCACTGGAATCAGAAATACTCACATTTCCTTGTTCCCATTTCTCGTCGTTATGTTTACAAGCATTTTTTTATCTCGTGTTCTGCACGTGAATGTTTTTCTGGAACGTGCGAATCTCTTTCCGACGCTTCCCGCAATGTTGATCAAGCATCCTTTCCCGTAGTCCTGTTCCGCCTGCGCAAACGACAATTTCCCCCAATTAGCTTTGTTTAACCCCCTTTTGCCCATTCTTTCGCATTCATTAATTTCACATTAAGATGCCAAGTATTCCATAACTTTCACAATAGGATATTATTTTTGATAACACTAGTGTTTGTACGCTCACTAGTTCCCATGTGGCTGCGTGTTGACTCTCTTGTCATAAATATGTGTTTTTTAACGATTTCAAGAATAAAAATGATGTTTGCATCTGTAACCTGCAAAACGTTGTTTTGTTTATTTTTTTTTTATGAAAAATTTAGAAGATAATCAACACTGCGTTGATTTTTATGATTGTCTGCTTCTACGACCGTAAGCAAAACCGTTTCCATGTCTTCAAAGAGTGAATGATTTTGTGAATATTGTCACCAGATTAAAGATTGGGCAGCAGAAATGTGTATTAGAAATTAATATCTCTTTTCTAAGTTAAAAATAAAATTTTTGCTACTGAGCTCCGTCATTTTCTACACTAGAACACCGAATTTCGTATCTCCACTGTGTTGAAATAATATTTTATTCATGAAAAATATAGAAAAACAACTGAACTACACATTAATTTGTGTTTTTAAAATTCAATGTCAATTTTTTTATTTTATACACACGAGAGTAAAAATAATGTTCAATCTGAAATCTCGAAAAATTTGAATTTATCAATCAGCCATCGAATTTAAGTGGTAGGACACTTGATCCAAAACAAAAGCAAAAACCATTTTCCAATGGTTAAAAACATGACGTATCATATTAAACAAATTCTTTACGGAATAGTTGCAGTATCATGCCTAAATCTAATCTTACGAAAATTGTAACTAGAGTACTATAGATTTTTTTTAGATTTCTACAATCAACAGAAATTAACAGAACTACAAAAGTCTACAGATATCAATATAGCTCTATAGATGTCTATAGATTTCTATTCAACTGCAGAACATTCTGATCTCTATTCCTGAGGAAAATGTCTATTAAGAATTTGTAAAGAAAGTTCATAAAGATTTGAAAAAGATTTGTATAAAAATTCTAAAGAGTTTTTTTTTCCTTTTTATAAGCATTCGAAAAGAGATTTCTGTCAATATTCTAGAAAGATTGCGATAAGATTTCTGAAGAAACTTATAGGGATTCCAAAGAGCGATTACATATTAGGCTCATTGGAATCTTTACATAAATGTATTAATTATTGGAAAATGGATTTTATTTTCGTGTGGGTAAAACTGACGTTGTACTACTTCACCTTGATATCATGACAACCGTTTTGTTATGATAAATAAACCAGAGGTGAAAAAAGTGCCCAAATTAATGTGGATTTTCGTTGTCTTCCTATATTTTCATCAATAAAATATTATTTTAACGCGGTGGAAGTATGAAATTCGGCGTTCTGATGCAGAAAAATGCAAAACTCCGAATCTCCGGGCCAAATTTTTATTTTTTGTTTTTAAATTTACAAAAGAGTAAATTTTTAATGCAAACTTCTGCTCCTCCAACGGGAATCTGGCAACAAGTTTCTGACAATCGTTAACTCTTTGATGCCATGGCAACAGTTTTGTTCACGATAGTAGAAGCAGACGATAATTAAATTTAATGTGAAGTTTAATTGCAAACACCATTTCCAAAGGGTAAACTGGATCCCCGGAACTAAGACGGTTTTAAAATTTTTATAAAGATTCTAAAGCGATTTCTTTTGTAAAGACTTTTCTATAATTAATTCTTAAGATGTAGATGACTTTATATGAAGATTCTTAAAAGATTTCAATAAGTATTCCAAAGAAAGTTCCATAGAAAATTTAAAGAGACTACTACAGAAAATTTTATGGATTTCAAGGAAGTTATTAGTATTGTAAAAAAAGTGTTTTCGAAATTGGAAGACGTAATTTCTTTGAGAACATTGGCAAATTTTCGGTGAAGATACATATTTTTTTTTGTGCGTTTATGTATGTTCTGAGACACACTCTGTTGTTGAAAATCTCTCAGATGTTGAAAAATCCTCTACGTTTCATCTCTGTCAGTGGCGGCTCGTAGTTAAAGCCAGTGGGGGTGCTGCTTCAGAAAATATTTAGCGATGTTTTTAATGCTGTGTACGATTAAACAACTATATAAAAAGAAAAATTACACATGAACGTTATGGAATCCTAAACGAAAAAAAAAATTAACTTCTAAAAATAAGTAAATTATTTCAATTCAAAGCTTTATCCAGTCGTTAAAGAATTAAATCCCTTCTTCTTTTACTTTACGTGAAAAGATTATTAATTTTCTCCTTGATTTCTGAATGACAGTTGAAGAAAAGTTTTTCCACTAAAAGCACTGCAAGCGCATTTAATGCAACAGAATTTCCATCCTTCTTTAATTTCTAAATTTTGTCCGATGTTGAAAACAAGCGTTCTGTTTTTGCTGATGTCATGAGAATTTTTATCAATTACGTTACTTCACGAAAACCTTCATCAAAAACATATTTTAAGATTAATAGCAGATCAGTTAATTTGCTATATTTATGCATATTGGATCCACCATAGAATACTTTCAGTTCAGTTCCAAGTTTTTCCTCATTAGTCTTCATATATGCTTCTGTTCAATATCAACCATACAGCAAACGTAAATTGCCATTCTTAAAATGATATTGATAAATCATATTTTTTAATGTGTTTCTTTCATTTTTCATGTTTTTCAGTTGTTTCTTTTATTTTGTTTACATTTCTAAAATTGCATTTTTCCACATTAACCACCTTCAGTCAGCAGACATGGGAAGCAAAACAATGCATAATTTGAATCAACTGTCGGAAAGCTAATTGTTTTTCGTACCATTTTTCAAAATTAAACTAGGAATATATTTTCTGTTATTGTTAATTCCTGGCTTAGGTTTATTTAATATCAAGTGTTGAATATCCTCTCTTTTCTTAATCTAAACTTCTTCATAAAAAGGTAACTTTGAAAATTTAAACTGTTGAAGTTCATTTACAGTCACAGAATTTATTTCTATTTGAGGCAAGTATACCCTATTTAATTTATTCTTTTTTAACCAACTAAAACATTTAAGCAGAAGAGCTGGAGGTATGATAATCCACTTATTCTATTCTGTTATTTGACTTAATGAATGCAGTATCCAAATTTTGAAGGGCAACGCTCACCGAGCCGAGCGGGAACACTCCATTTGCTCAACAATCTCGATCGCCGGCACTGTGTCTCCCTGCTCCTATGAGTCCGTGTCTTAAGTCGGAAATGCGCGCAGGCGCGCAAGAGCTGAAACGTCCGTGCCTGGAACTGTGAAGCTCCGCAGTTCCACGAGTGCTTTTTGTAACACTATTTCATGAGTTAGGTGATGGCTATTGACGTAAATTTTTTAAAATATCATATATAAATATAATGAATGATCTAAGAGGAAAAAAGGCGAATTTTTATTCAATGTTTTCGATAAAATAGACTGAAAACTGGGGGTGCTGCAGTGCCACAGTGCCTATGAACGAGCCGCCACTGATCTCTGTAAAAATATTTTGAACTATAAAACATAGTACATAATCACATTTGAGAGAGAAAAATAAAAGTCGCGGTATTCCTCGAATACTTTTATTCAACTTTCGAATTTAGCAAAGACAAAAATAAATTTTTCAACGCCACGGGCGGACGAAACCAGCAGGCAGCAGTGAATTTATGGATTCCTTTGCTCGTACATCGGTTGAAACTCTTTTTACTTCCTTCAGGAACAAGGTTTGTTTCGAGACCAAATTGTGAGAATCATGAATCTCAAATTCATCTCCTTATCTTTGGAACGCAAGATAGGACTATTTTTTATGGCACCTGGTGACTTTCGAACGGGAAAAAGTCGTGGCAGGAACAGTCAGTAATATTACCAAATACCATTTTCAAATCTTTCTGCACATTTTTCGAAATGTTGATGTATTTTATTTAAACAGACGCATTTCATGTATGTTTGAAGCTCCACGTTTTTCAAAACTCTATTTGGCAATGCCAAAATTTCTCTTCTATTTAGCAAACGTTTAAAATGACGTACGTTTTTTACGTAGTATTGCAAATATAGTGAAAGGTTTTTTTAAATTTATTCTATCACAACGTTTAAAGAATTCTCCGGTTAAATGCTTCTAGGCAGGATTATAATAGTTTTTTAATAAAAATCTTCATTTACTCTCGTGTTAATGTCTTAAATGTTATGCTTTTATATGATATTTAAAATAAACTAATAATTAAAAAATTAACTTTTCCCCCCTGGAAATATTGTCAAAAAAAAGCATAATTAATTCGAGTAAAACTTCTTCCCTTACGAAAACTGTTAATAAAGTGCTATAGATTACTACATACTCATTACAAAAATCTACAGAATTATAGAAATTTATAGAAATAAATAGAGCATTGTGGATTTCTACATATATCTAGAAACTCTCTCTTATGCAGAAAGGCTAAATATATATAAAATCAAACTCCTATAATATAAAATATACAGAGGCTGTTCGCACATTTTTTTAGATGATGTTTATTGTCTTCACAAAACTAAATTACGTAAAATTCTTGTGTTTTACATGTTCTATTTGATAGCCCGTATTCTGAACTATCTTGCGACACCGTAATTTCCAGGATAATAATGCCGTTTGAAGCGTCAGAAGAGGTATTCTATCCCATTCCTCCAGAACAACTTTCCAGAGTCCTGTAAGGTTGTGGGACGACGTTTGGATAATACAGATTTTAAAAGTCCGAAAGCACAAAAATTCCATAGGTGATGCATCGGGAGGTTTAGTAGGGATATCAGTAAAGGGTATGGTCTTGATACCGGTTTTTTGTTCCATTTCTTTTAGGAAATTTACAGTGGAATTTGATGTATGACTGCTAGCTTTGTATTGATGGAGTTCCACAGATTGATGGCACTGCGGGTAAAGCGATGGTATTTCATTCAGAAAAATTGGCAATAAAATATGTTCCTGATAGTATTTGGAGTTAATTTTGACATTTTTTTCAGATCTCTTTATTTTTAACTTGCCATTATATTAAAAATCAGCAACAATCATGAATCCCTTAAAAAAAAACTTTCTTTCGATTTTTTGAATCATGTAATTAAAATTTTTTCTCCTCTTTTACGATAATAAATGGTTCTTTTTTGTTGCAATCATTTAAATAGACCCATGATTCAACTATTGTGACAATTTTTTCCCATTTTTCTTTGGATAAATGTTTCTTATACAGAATTCTGCAGCGTGTCCTGCGTTCAGCGATATGCTTTAGAGAAAGACGATGCACATTGCATTTTTTCGCTTTCTTAAGATTTAAATCAACGTTTATCATTTTGTTTACAGTGGACACCTAGCATTTTAATGATTTTTCAACTGTCCTTTGACTAGGGGATTTTCTTTTAACATTAAACAACGTATTTTTGCAATAGCTGAAGATGTCCGTTTTTACCTTGGATACTTGTTTGGAACTTTTGTTCCACTTAAGGCTCCAATTTGACGTTTTTTTTCCTTTCTTTTTGACGATATTACCTATCGACGCTTTAGATATCACAAAAGCATGACTCTCACATCGCTTTTGGATAACGGAATATGAATACTTCTCTTCGGAAAAAGCATAAATATAGACTTCGGACCGCTGCTTGTTTAAAAACGCCATTTTGAATAAAAACAAACCTCTCAAGCCGCGGACGATAATTTTGACTTTTAAAAACATAATACAATTGCAGTTATTTATTTTGCAGCAAACAATTGTTTAATACCACAAACCAAAATCGTCTAAAAATGTGCGAACAGCCTCAGTATAATACTATAATATATATAATATAATACTCTCTATAATATATATTCTGAAGCTTCTGTATAAGAAGCTTCAGATTTTTATCCTACACAAATTCTATAGAAAAACACTTTTTGTCCCAGATATTTTTGTTCATTATTTATGGTAAACACTAAGAACAACAATAAGGGAAACACAGTCTGTTGTCTGCGGAGTCGTAAAATGAATGTGTGTTCGCCTACGCAAATAACGAAGTTAATTCCAGTAATAAACGCAGACATGATGTATATATTAGACCACGTATTTTTCAAAACCTGCTCTTATCTGAATCATGTTTGTAGATAAATGTGTTTAGGAAGCCACAGACTGTTTCAAAACAAAGAAAGTGTTTTGGATGGGTCAGGTGTTGTGGTGCTTATGACAATAATCGTAGAGTCCAACGACCACGTAGAACTTTTATCTCACAAAACAAAATAGTAATCGAATGTTGTTGCTTTCCTATATAATTTTTCACAGCGCGCACAATTAACAGCACGTGTACAAATTGCTTTATGTCTATTGGCCGATCGTGTAGAGGAAAGAAAGAGACATTCCATCTAAATTTGAGATTAACAAACAATACAGGTCAGTGTATATGTGTGATGTTTTTCTGTTCCTTGAATAAGGTTTGATTTGTCATCCTACAGCTTTTTTTTCATACAGAGGAGTCAACCTGTGCATAGTATTTAAACTGGATACAGAAGATTGCAAGCCTTCTTCACACACGAAGTGGGAATCGAGCCCGTAACTTCTGAACTGAAGGTCAGAGCGCTATCTACTCATGCTTAGTATGTTTTTTAAGCATTGGAAAATGGTTTTTGCTTTTGCGTTGGATCAAGTGTCCTACCACTTTTATTCGATCGCTGACTGGTGAATTCATATTTTCCGAGATTTCTGATCGGTGAAGATTATTTTTACTCTCGTGAGAATAATTAATCTCATGTGAATAGCGAAATTGAGTGTTCTAGTGTAAAAAATGACGGGGATCAGAAACTCAGTGGCAAACATTTTATTTTTAATTTAAAAAATAGATATTAATTTTAACGCACATTTCTGCTGCCCAATCTTGAATCTGGCAACATGATTCACAAAATCATGAACTTTTTGATGCTATTTAAACGGTTTTTCTTACGGTCGTAGAAGCAGACGATCATAAAAATCAACGCAATCTTAATTATTTTTCTACATTTTTCAATCTTTTTTTTTTTCAGGTTACAGGTGCAGACACCATTTTTTAATGGTCAGACTAGAACACCGGCACCCAGAAAGTTCCAAGTTTTTTTGTTTTTTTTTCATTGATGGATTTCACAGGCTGTTGTTGCTTAAAGTAGATTTTGAATTGTTAAAGGTAAACACGCCCGAAGCGGAGAAATCGAACCCACAACTACTTAAATCAAGATCAGAGCGCTAACCGCACAACCAGCTCTTGTATTCCAGTTATAACTTGAAAAAAGAAAAGCGATTACATATTTCAGAATCTTATTTCTGTCTCCACCCTTTGATGCCATTTCCACATTTTTTTATCGCATTCTTCGAAGATATCCGAAGAATTCAGAAAGAAAAAAAAGATATGAATCCATGCATCATTTTGGGCAAGTCGCTATTTCCTTTTCCAACCGTCTTATCCATTCCAGTCGCCCCCCCCCCCTCTTTCCATCTCATGTTTTAGCTTCGGTGTCATCGACAAGGAAATTCTTCGCATTCCCGAAGACAGACCGTTGTGAAGTCAAGGTCAAGCTGCAGTAGCAAACGATTCTCTCCCGCCTGTTCATCCGAGATATTACCCAGAATTAATTTACTTGGTATTCCCGTGTGCGGCAACTCCCTTCCTCTCTACCCCTACCTACACCAGACATTCAGCGAAAGAAAGTCAGCCTCCGAGGGCAGTTTTGTTTTGCCAAAACATGGCCGCCTGCTGGGTTTGTTTACTTGGTGTTTGGATCGAATTTCAGAAGGAAGGGATTGCGTTGTAAACAAAGTGTTAACCTGTTCCTGAATCTTAATTAAATATAGTAGAAGTCGAGTCTACTTATTGCCAATTCCATTTATTTTCCAACACTTTCATGCGTTTTCAGCAAAGTAGTCACAAGAGAATGAAAAAGTACGTCTGCGGATCCAGAGAGGAGAAAAGGCAACTTCCCGTCTACCAAAGAAATTCTGATGCAGATTTATATGAAACGCAAAATTTATTGTTATAAAATTACGCAAACGGATTCGGGTCTTTTGGAATAAAGTCACAGATGGTTTTATTTCAAAATAAATAAATAATTTATTAATACAAATTCAAAAAAGCAAAATGGTCAAAACATTAGAACAGAATTCAGGAACGAGTCCATAGATCTTCGAAACACAAGAACGGCAGAAATGCAGCTTGCTGTCTGGTGGGGGTTGACTAAAATAAATTATTGATTGTGAAACACATAAATTTTAAATTGGATATTATAAACGACGTGCTATTTTCTTATATATTGGTTAATTTTCTAAATTTTTATTTGATGTAGTATTTCATATCACTGTGTCTGTATTTCACATTATTGTAAAGGTGATCCTGGAAGCTCCGGGCCACCTAAACATCTATAATGTATATGCCATCACTGATCTATCCACGTTCACTGTACGTCATTATGTCACTTTGTGTAATCATTTAAATGAATACTTTCCCTGCTGGTGTTTCTGAGCTAGGGAGCTTGGCATGGTGATGCTGGATAGTTGGCATCTCCGGTGAGGAATTAAAAGTGTAAGCTCAGCCGCTTCCTCACCATGATTGGAAATAAAAAGGAAAATAAAAAATTATAAACGAAATGTTTCTTTTAATATCGAAAGATTTTGGGATGTCTGGAACTCGTAAATCTCCCCGCTCGGTAGCTACGTCTCTGAGGAATATATTTCCGGTACGTTATTGATACAAGACTCGAGAAAACAGGAACCAAAGATTCCATACGTCTCAGAATCCTTTGATGAGATCATTCATGATCATACCAGTATCGCTCATGATCATACTGAGATCGCTCATGATCGTACTGCGATCGCTCATGATGCTACTAAGATCGCTCCTGATCCTATTGAAATCGCTCATAATCCTACTAAGATCGCTTATGATCCTACTGAAATCACTCATAATCCTACTGAGATCGCTTATGATCCTACTGAGATCACTCATGATCCTACTGAGATCGCTCATGATCCTACTGAGATCGCTCATGATCCTGCTGAAATCGCTCATGATTTTACTGCGATAGCTCATGATCCTACTGAGATCGCTCATGGTCCTACTGAGATCGCTCATGGTCCTACTGAGATCGCTCATGGTCCTACTGAGATCGCTCATGGTCCTACTGAAATCGCTCATGATCCTACTGAAATCGCTCATGATCCAACTGAAATCATGAATACAAAACTCATAAAAGCAACTACAGGTGTATTCAAGACTATCGAAACAAATTTCCCCCCAAATTTACTTAACAGATTATTGTAAGTTTTCTTGAAACTGAGCGATCTCAGTAACATCATGAGCGATTTTAGTGCGCTCATGATCCTACTGAGATCGCTCATGATCCTACTGAGATTGCTCATGTTCTTACTGAGATCGCTCAATTTCAAGGAAATTTACGATAATCTGTTAAGTAAGTTTGGGAGGAAATTTCGTTCAATAGTTTTGAATTCACCTGTACTTGCTTTTGTCCTCTCCTTCATGAGCTTATGGTACAAACTAGAGTCCAGTTCCAAAGCAAAATAGAGACCAGTCTCAGAAATGAAACATGTCCCAAAGGGGTTAAATGCATAAATATGAGTCTGACATTTTTTTTTTTTTTGATTTTTTTGTGAGGAAATAATCATTAATCAGAGAACAATGCAATAACTGTTAATCTTCAAAAACGTATTATGGTTTACATGTTCTGAAACGTGCGTTGGTCAACAGAGCCATCGAAAAAACGGAGAACAAAACAGGGATTATTTAGATAGTAGAACACCGATGATCCGCGGTGCGGATTATCCGCGAGTGTGAGAACCGTGAAAAAAAATTAATTACTGATTAAAAGTAGAGTCTGAATAAAGAAAAGGTGTTTCCAAAGCATGAAGCAAAAGCAAGTGACTGATTTTTTTTAAAAAAAGGTATAATTGATGCTTTTTTGCGTTATTTTAATTATTCATCTTAGTAACAGTATTGTGTTGCTTTTGTACAATAAAACACTGTTTTTTGGCGGTTTTTCTTGGTAAGTTGTGTTTTTTCATGTATGTGTCCCATTTTACTCTGTTTTTCGGGTTATCCGCGATGCTTCTGCCACCCAATGCCGCGGATAATCGGTGCTCTACTGTATATTCCTTTGGTACGCCATTCCCTCCATAGATTATTCCATAGAACAGAAATGCGTTTCATGTAATCCTTATTTTCGGTTTGGTTGCGATTAAATAATGTTTAATTAGCATCCATTTTTGACAGTTTATTAAGATATTGAATTGAACAAATATATTGAACAAATATATTGAATTGAACAAATATATCAGTGTAGTTTTATTTAACATAATGTTCTTTGCGAACAAAACTCATAAAAATGTATGTTGCAAAACGAATATAAACTTTATGCGTTTTAAATAATTCATACATAAAGTTTTTTTTAATTGGATTAAAATACATTATAACAAAATTAAAACAGGAACACGCGAAACTAAAACTTAAAAACATCTTTGTTTTCCTCGACTTTCTTCAATCTCTGTCTATTGTTCAATCTCTGTTCTCATATTAATTGTTGTAACACAATTACACGGCAAAACCAGCCAGGACTTCAACATGCACTTACTTTGTCATTTTTTACACCTTTTCTTTCACCTAAACTACCAAAAGTTTGAATCTAATAATCTGGCCTCCAGTTGTTACCATTCCATGCATAGCACAGACGAACTGCGATGGAACCATCAGACAAAAATCACTTTATTCATTAACTAACATCTGCTGAAACTAATATTCATCGATGCATGCGTGTTGAAAGCCTCACTCATTCATGCATTCATTTAAACAACAATCTGGGTGAGGTTTACATTGGCTTATTTGCATACTTCGTGCACCTGTTTCATTCCAACCTAGCCCAAATAATGACTCTGCGGTCGGAACTTCCGTTCCTCGGACATTCCACACGATCTCGTTCAGCCAGTGACCGCTTGTGAACCTGGGGGCAAAATCTCCTTGTTCGAGATTCAACCTCAGTCCATCGATCTGATTTAGAATTTAGTGTCTGACGTTTCCCGAACACGGCCAGCATCAGCTTTTCGCGTGCTACTTCGTTTCTCTTTCTTTTCGATCGTCTGCGCTGTCCACTTCGAAGTATTTTGTTTCCTTGAACTTCATATCACGTTCGCCTGCCTGACTTCACTTCAGCTCATTTTCCTGCGATGTCTCTAAAATAACGACTGAAGCGTCTTCTTATGACTATAAGCACGTAGGCTTAAATTTAATTTTTGTTTTTCTCTGAAGACAGATTTTTTTGTCTTTTGACTCTGCTTCTACGTTTATTCATTTGATTAGAATTTTGTTGATTGATTATTGTGGTCGAAGAAAGAAAGATCTTTCACTCGTCCTACAGAACTAAGTTTCGAATGCCGGGTTCATGACTATCTGACTTCTTTTGTAATGTTTTTTTTAAATAATAGTGTACATGATATACAGTTCCAAAATTATCTTGTTGATTTTCAGAAAACATTGTTCAGTAGTTTGAATTACGTATATCAATTAACAATATATTTTTTGGAATACGTTTCTGATTCTTTTAAGATGAGAGATCATACTATCGAAAAGAAATAAAATAAAAATCTCTTTTCGATAGCCTTAAATTTAGAATTTTATACATTTGAGCATTTAATGCATTCCATTAAAATGCATAATAATTTTAAGCATTTTAATGGAAATATAGTGTGAACATCTAAATGGGTTAGAGCTACAAATAGGGGGTAAAACTTGCACGAAATGACGGATTACACTTTTACAACGGCTGTGAGGGGTCTGAAGGACAGGCATCAATTATTAATTGTTGTTAAAAACCATTAAAAACTTTTAATGGTTGAGAAATCATAGTCATGAATTTAAATAAAAATTAATTTTTAAAAAATTAACTAATTTGTAAATTGTAATTTATGAATGACTGCTAAGTATATACATGGAATAAACGCGAATTTTCGAAAAAATTTTTCGTATGTAATGCATATGTTTTGTCACTCAAGTTATTAGGCATATAATGAATTTTTCAACTAATTTAAGAGAAAAAAGTGTCAATAAATGGGTGTTTCCTTCCCTCCCCTCTATATACTACAGGTAATACTTGTAATTACACCCAGTCCTGAAACGGAGTAGTCGGCAGAAACTCATTTCTAAATAGGACACCGAAACTTTGCTAAATTAAATTTTTTTGTTTGCTTGTTTATTTGATCGTGTTATAATATTTCTTACTGGGTAAAAGCACTTATATACAAAAGCTGTGTGTATCTTTAACATAAAAATTACAAAATGAAAACAAAAACGAAATGTTCTGTTGGAAATGAAACGAAAACAAAACGATCCGTGGAAGACGTTCGCCAGTTTCAGAAACGTCTGATAGGTTAAACAGTGTTACTCTTGTATCCTACTAAGCGACTGGTAGAAACAGCTGCTTCTTTCCTGAGGACATTCATTGAAAGCAATCAACAACTGCATCAGTGTTACCAGTCATGAGACAGGTTTTGAAATGAAATGGTTCGATTGCGTGTAGTGAAATTTATTTATCGCCAATTGACCTGCAAAGACTTTGATGACTTATCGGTCTATATTTTCTCCATATCTGAATATATACGGAAATTTGGCAAGATTTGATTTCCCCCCCCCCTCCTGCAAGAATACGAAAAGTTTTGGCAGTTAAAAGAATGTCAAAATGGTGACAAAAAAGTGCTGGTAACATAAGTGTCATGGCTTCATATGTTCTGGAAAACGTCAAATAACAAAGTTGTAAACTGAAAAAAAGTAAAATTTCCTTCAAAAAGAAAATTCTGTAAAAATACCAAATATTTCTACAAAACCTTACAAAATGCTATATAATGCCTCAAAAACGCACAAAATGCCCTAGAAATGCTCTAAAAAGGAAAAATTATGAAAAAATGCTTAAAAATGAAATTATCATCAAAATCCGTGACTTAGTTTTTACATACAAAAATAGAATCCCCGTTAAAGTCTATTAAAATAATTTCTCGTTTTAGTTACGTATTGTATACTGTCATCTTTTATCCTTCATGCATACTACATAAAATAGTAATCCTCGTATGAACACAAGAAATTTTTCAAGTACTATACCGCAACATAAACCAGAATTTGAAAAATTTATGCTTTTTTTCATATTGAAATTGATTTTGCATATCGTTTTTCCTTATTTATTTTTTTAGAGGAGTAATTAAAAAGCGTTTGGGGAACACATTTCCATTCGTATTATAATGTGCATTTATACATACATGAAAAACAGTGCATTTCATAGTATCATAGGACTTCGACTGTCCGTCTTAACGAAAATTCACTGTTTTATGAATATAAGAACAGAACAGAATGTCGGAATCCAAAAGTCGATGACCATTTTAATTATCAGTGTTTTTACAAGGACAATGCGAGATCCCATGCAGTTGGTGAAATAGGTGTATGGATATAGTGTTGTTGTTGTTGCATATCCCCTTTGGTCAGCAGCGCTAGACCTGGTCATCCTTTACAGGTGATAAGGTGAAGGAGCGACTTCCATGTAAGCAAGCCCCAATGGGTGGAAGTCCGACTTAGCTCTTGGCTCTCTTAATTTTGAACCAATTTCCAGATGAGAGACCGCTACCTGGCTTGGCACTACCAAGAGGTATAATTAACATGGAGGACATTGGAGCCACGACAGATCATGGAGATATAAGAAAGGGGAGCTGACACGCAATACTCCGCTAGCATTCGACGAGCGTGCCCGTTTTGTAACCTTCCGCGGAGTCGAAGTTGACCAAAACATTGCTATGTGCTCCATGTTATATCGGCGGTTTCGAGACTAAATTAAAAGTTGGAATTAGATTATTCATGATTTATAAATCGTTTATTGTTCTCATTTGGTTGTTTTATCAATCAAGAATTCTGTCTTTGTGCTGAATAATTGTAAACAGAGTTTCTTAGGATTAAAAAAAAGAGTGAAAGGTATTCACTGGTTCATATTTCATTTTAAAGTGTCTAATGTAAGCATTTATTTTAAGTATGTATGGCATTTAATATTGATTCTCTTATATTAATATAGATTTTTCTATAATATTCAATATTTCAAGTTAATAATAAATAAATAAATAAGTTTTGAAAAATCTACTTTATTATGTATGATAGTTATAGCATGTCTGCACTTTTTCAACATAAAATAATAACGTGAATCTAGTATTTGAAGATTTTTTCCATTAAATCGTAGAAAGTAAAATCGAAATCATTGGAAAATCAAATAAAATATAGATAATATTAAAAAAATAAATACAAGATTGAAATAATCTTGATTTTAATACACAAAAGTATTTCCGTTTATGTATAAAGCAAATATGTCATACAAGCATAATACTTAATTGCGTCAATAATGGATGAATATGTGTATAGAATTAGCAGGAAGGGGCCAAAAATACTTGTTTTTTGGATTAGTAAAACAACTACAATGGTTTCCATAGCAAATAGTCCGCGGAAGAATACAAGCACGCGAAGTGCTGCGCTCTGTCATCTCCACCTACTATTATCTCTATGCGACAGATTTTACGAGCACCAGCTCCTTTTAGCGTACGCGATTGCGCGTGCCAACCAGCGGCGAGAGGTGGTCACCCTCCCAAGCACTGGCCTCCGGCCTTGCTGCTTCGCTCCGGCTTTGCTTCTGCGCTGCTTCGGCGTTCTATTGGGAACCGAGCTTCTACCACTTGTCCACGTCGGGACATGGATATAGTTGTATGGTATAGCTAGCTGTGTGACAGCCCTTTAAAGAAAAGCCATATACTTGGACACATTTCTTAATACAGAAATTAGACTTTATATTTAGCTAAAATTATTGATATTTGTACTATTATTTTAAATGTTTTGTAGTGTTCTTTTTTAAGTAAATTATTTTAACATCAAAGAAATATGAATTTTCAAGTGCATAATGCATTTTTAAAGGCATTTTTCAAGTGTTTTAGTAGCATTTTTAAAAACGTTTTTAAAGGATTTTTTTCTGATTTTTTACGTCATCAAAATCCGCGACTGGATCGTAAGCAAAACAATCAAGTAACATCCATCTTCATATAAGTTAGGAGCGCATCGAAAGAAAATAGTCCCAAAGTTTCTCCAAGCAGGTGTGTTGCGTTCAGCTTCTATTTTCAGTTAGAGGGATATCAAGACAACTAACGAAGAATTGCGTAAGTGACAATATGTCAAGCGCAGACGATTTCTGAACTGGATTCACCCGGTGAATTTGATGCTTTTCGGTTCCAAAATAAAGAGAAGAAAGATTCATGGCTTTGTGTACTTACAGAACCATCAAACTATAGGTGACCTTTAAGAACAATCAACTGTGTTACACGCGATGCAAAATCTCCAGTCATATTTTATTTTATTAACATAGATGAGTCTGAAAATTGTCACTATACGTTTTATATATGCATGTTCTTTTTTTAATTTATGCATTTTTCTTCATAATTTTTATAATGGTTATTCCTCCAGAGTATGTAAAATTAATGTTACGTACTTTCAACTTTTTTCAGTGCTAGTTTCACCTATTTAAAATAAACATTATGCTTCGTATACAAGCTGGGTAAAATCGTATTCAGTTTGTATTTAAAAGGCTGAGTTATAATGCAAGTAACTGTAAGAATTTATTGCTCTAGCTGGATAAAATTAGTCTCAGCTTGGTATTTAAAAGTCTAAGGTATAGAGCACGTAAATCAAAATAGATATAGAGCAAATACATCAAACTACATATAAGAATTTTAAAAACTACATATTTGAATTTTGATGTAATTGCAAACTATTCGTTCTAAGTTATACTTACTTCAGATGTAACTGATTAAAAAATAGAGTGCACTTGCAGTTGCTATTTGTCGATATTTCTTTGTAGAAAAGAAGCAGCATCTACGTAAATAATATAAGCCTACTGTGGCTGAATGGCTAGCGCTCTGATCTTCAGTTCAACAGTTCACGGGCTCGATTCCCGCCTCGGGCTTGGGTGTTTGTAGAGGTTCGGAATCCAGTTTAAACCGTATGTGCCAGTCTAATTAGCCCTCGTGTTGGAAAATTGACCGTAGAGCGACAAACCAAATCAAACCGAACGTAAGTAATGATTGAGAATACTTCATATGAAGAAACAAACGTTTGTTCTCCAAAATGTCTCCTACATTTCCAAGCTTGAACTACATTTCTTATCTCGAAAGCATACGATACGAAAAAATGCCTGTCACAAAACTGTTACATCGATCTAGAACAAAATTAATAAATAAATTAAATAAAATGAAACTAACACGCCTAATTAGAAGTAGATGATTTCCCCTATTTTTGTAGCCTGAAAAACTGACTTCAATGCCAACTAAGTAGTCATAAATTAGTTCTGTGATATTTTTTCTCACACTGTATGCACATTTTTCTAGAACGTCGCCACATTTTTTTCCTATCACGAAGTGTTTCAAACCATTCTTAGAGAATCTTTTTACATATATCATTTAGTCTTCCTATAAGCCATCAGCTTCCTATATCGTCAATATTTCTCTTATATCGTTATTTAGTCCTCCCACATTAGCTTCCTATATTTCAGTAGGTCTTGTATATTATTGCGCGTGTTTCAAAATAAAGACACCGAAATGGATTCTTTTGGAGTGAAAATGTATGATTTATTAGACCACAAGTTGATGGGATGGTTTCGTTTTGTTTGCCGCTCTACCGTCATTTTTTGCACACGAGACCTAATTAGACCGGGACCTACTGTTTAACGTGGATTCCTAACCACTACACACACCAAAGCTGGAAGCGCGAATCGAACCCGCAACTGCTGAACTGAAGACCAGACCGCTAGCCATTCAGCCGCAGTTGGCCAAGTCGGTGGGAAGTACGAGCATTCCAGATGGCTGATAACGTCGCTACCAGTACAGGGATCTTGTAAGAACGTCTTCCCAATAAACTTAGTACCAGGAACCTGAAAAAGGATAGGGAACAAAGGAACAGGATTCCGAAACACGGCACTGAAGAATCCAGATGATTCGGAATCCTCAAGTGATAACAAACGTCGATGCAAGCACACAAGTTCCACTACGAGGTCTCTCTCGCTTGCATTGAAGCCTCTGTTTCCAGAATACGTCTCTCTCTCTCCAACGTGGGCTATGGCTTCCTCAGAAAGACCAGTGCTCTCCACGAACTCTCCAAGGATCGCTGGAATCACAAGAACAGATTATCCTGACGCGGGGACTTGCTCCAAGGGATATCTCGCTTCCCAACGAGTGTCACTTTCGCAAAAGAATACTTGTCTTTTCAAGAGTTATCGCAGTCGAAACAGGACTCCACCTCCTCGGTCAGGTCTCACCGCTCTCTCAAGGAGTTATCCAAAATCGCTTCTCGATCAGGTCTGTCTCAGGCGTGTGATGCCGCCTACTTATACCCTTCGTAAGGTATATGAGAATTTTTTGGAAGCTCCTGTTTCTGGAGGATCTCATGTCTTCTCTACAGTAAGTCTATGGTAACTCCTTTAATTTTGATCCTAGAGCTTCGGAATTTGGTGCTCTCCAGTCTAGGTTTTGACGCCAAAGTTGGTCGCCAAAAACGCCATCTCAAAGTTGTCGATGATTTTTGTCACCAGGGTGCCTATTCTCGTGTTCAGTAGAGTCGAAAGACGAAACGTCAATCATGCCAAACCCACCATCAACGATTTCCACTAGGTCGTATTCTCGTCTTCGGTTGGTAGAGAGACGAGTCCATTTGGAGGGGTAAAGGTTTTTTGCTGAATATCCAAGCTTTGGCTACCTTTTGGTCAGCGCTTGGTGGCTATTACGCGCAAACGTTGGCTCGATTGCGCCCCTAAAATCGAAATTTAACTTCGGAATATTGAAGTTTCAAAGTATTTCTCGTTGAGGGCGAAATAGAGTTGAATCATTATATACCATTGATTGTTCGTTTGTTATTTGGAATTCACTGCACGCACAAACCGAGTTTATTTAAAACATTGCAGGTAGTACTAAAAAAAAAAGTGAGAATTAATGACATGTTGCTACTCAATGTTATGAAAGTTTACAATTTCTTTAACGTTTTGCTACTGTAGAAATACAAAAGTTCAAATCTGAATTTTTATATTCATGTAGAGATTTAAATTTAAAAAAAAGTAAATTATGTTAAGTATGATTTTGTTTATCTTAGTCGGAAATAATTTAGTATTAAAAATTTAAATATTAGTGTTCTGTATTTAAATACGTTAAAACTGTTAAAGGAAAGAAAACATAAAAAGTATAGTTAAAGCAACTCTTAATTAAAGAAAACTATCTTCACGTTTCTTTATTAAACTTACTAATAAACTAGTAAACTATATTGTTAAACTTCAAATAAAAAAGTGCAAAAACTTCACATACTATACGCAAAATAAAAAAAAAAAAACAAATTTTACAAAAACTAAAAGCTTTTATCGTATCTTCCGAAAAATTAATGTTTTGAGCTGATGTCGTTACTAAAGACCAACAAAATCAAATAAAATACACTTAATTATTTTATTTCATACATTTAAAATAAGGATATAGATAACCGCAGTATGTAGAGGGTATCAGATTTAATACAATAACTATAACCCATTATGATATAATAAATAATAGTAAAATGTTGCTTCAAATGCGGCCATGATTACCTTTGTTTTAAAAAAAATAAGTATATTGCACAAGGACGTAAATTTAAAAAATATAAGTAAGATATTTTTAAAAAATCAATTTTTTAAAAAATTTTTAATTTTAGTTTAGCAGCAAATTATGAAAGCATTCAGAAAAAGCCCATGCCTTTCTTGATTCAAACGTAATAAAAATAACCCTCACTTTTATATTTTGTGAATAAGATAGATAAATGGTAACAGTAGCTGAACAGTTGAATTTATACTTGCTCTTTTTAGTCAATGCAAAGGAATGTCTAATGCTCTTAATTTTAAAAAAGTCAATGAAAAGGAATTTTGATCTGTCTCATTGAACTTGCCTATAACGATACCCTAGCTAAAACGATATTTTTTTTTGGTGCCGATGACTATCGTCATGCATTCTGGATTTACTACATATAAGCTTTAAAATTTCAAATTTTAATTCATTTTGTTCCTGTTACTATAATTTGCTTTTCTTTTTGTGTTTGAAGATATATATTTTTTTTAAATACATTATATTTCTATAACTGCAAGTCAGATAGTGAAATTATACAACTCAGCTAGAAATTAACTGAGAACTCATCTTTTATGATGGCAATAATATTATACAAGGCTAAACAAACATGGAAATACATTGTAAAAAATCTAGATTGCATATTCTCGTCTTTATTTGAGTCGAGAGACGAAATGTCAATCACACGTTTCTCCTCGACTCTACTTTTGCTATTCTCATGTCCGATCGGTTGAGAGACTAGTCCATTTGAAGGGGTTAAGAGTTTTTCGCTAAAGAGCCAATCAACGCGCTCAGCGTCTTATCTCTTTAAGTTGTGAAGTCATCGGCTCGACTGCGCGAAATCGCGGTTTTGGTATATCCAAGCGTCAAATGTTTTTGTTAAAGGCGAACAGCGTTGAATCCTAAGTTCAATTATCGAGTAAGGTTTTTTAAAAGCAATCTATTATTTTTATGTTTTTATTACAAGTTTAGCAGCAAATTTTGAAGGCATTCAGAACTTCAGAAGGCATTCTTACTTTAAATACACAAAAAACTCTTATTTTTGTAGTTTGTGAATAAAACAGATGAAAAATAACAGTAACTGAGCGATCGAATTTCTTCTTGTTCTTTTTTAGTTAACTGTAAAAAGTTAATGCAAAGAAATTTCGGTCAGGTCTCAATAAACCTGCCGATAACGATAATCTGTCTAAAATGATACATTTTTTCCCCGATGAATATCTTTATAGACAGATTTTATTGTATATAAGCTTTAAAATTTCAAATATTCATTCATTTTCTTCCGGTTATCCTAATTTGCTTTTAACCAACGGCGGCTGAATGTCTAGTGCTGTGGTTTTCAGTTCAGTAGTTCGCGGGTTCGATTCCTGCCTGAGGCTTGGGTGTTTGTAGCAGTTCAGAATCCACATTAAACAGTAGGTCCCGGTCTAATTAGCCCTCGTGTTCGAAAAAATGACCGTACAGCGACAAACCAAACCTAATTTGCTTTTTTTTGTGTTTGAAGATAATTTTGAAATGTATTATACAGCTAGAACTGCATGTCAGACTATGAAATTACACAACACAGCTTGAATTTAATTAAACTGAAAACTCAAAATATGATGAAAACAATGTTGCAACGTCTTTTCCTTAAAACAAGGCTAAACATTGGGAGGAAATACATTACAAAAAGTCCAGAAAAATTCCTGGGTAAATGTGGCCACCTGAGATTGCCCATTTTTCCCAAAAACTTTCATAAAAATATACCAGAATGTTACAGAAAAGATTATTAGCGTTTCATTCAAACTTTAATATCCACTCATGTAAAAATCAGAAGCGTTACAAAGAATTTAAAAAAAAAGGATTGTTTTAAAAGGTCAATAACCTTCCATTTTCAAATTTTGCAAGATCATAAAAAGCACACTTTTAGAAAATAATTCAGAGATGTGCACTCACAGTTCTTTAATCTGACGGGAAATCTCTATTGATAATTATATATAGTCCATTTGAGAATGTAATTGATTTAAATTATAGTTTATAATTTCGATATAATACATTATTATATCGTTTTAATGTATTTAAAATTAAATGAAATTTAAAATTACATGCAAAAAATACGTGCGTGAAAAGTATACAAATCAGGCCGAAGTCCACTAGTGAATAAAAAGGTGATTTATTTTGTATCAGTCAAAACGCCATGGACATACAAACTTTTGTTGAAATTTTGTAAACCACTGTGCCAACCTTCGCATCAAATTTCAACTATATGAATAGTTTCTAGTGTATTGCGTTCTGAATGTGTGATTTTTTTCGCAAGACTCACAGCTTGACTTTAGATAGCGATCGATCCGCTGGCTATTGCTTGCCTTCTTTAATTTTAAAATCATTTGAAATAAAGGCAATAAACTCTCTAATTCGTTTCATATGCGAATATGCAATCGAATAAGCTATTTTGTTAATTTAAAGTTCATTAACCTTGCAAAATATAAAATAGAGGTTAGCATAATATATTTTTTTCTAATTTAATGAGAAATCTTGCGACTTGTCTATTTAACGACAAAACAGCGATTTTTTAGTGTTAATCTAGCAATCGCGGGGGATCAAGTGCTTACAACTCTGTGTTATGCTTTTCTATTTAAAACAGGCACATCAATTAGTAAATGTAGTATATGAACAAATATTTCCGCTTTATTTTTTCTTAATGGAACCCAAAAAATTTATATTAAATCAAAAGTATTATTTTAAAGTTTGATATTTATAACATTCTAAATATCAGCGAATTTATGAAAATAAATATCTTAATATAAAGTTTTACATTATTTTTTCCTTAATTCTGCACTTACAATAGTTTTTTTCGATGCTACGTAAGATAACAAATCTTCACATAACATATGCATTACATTCATTTAGATAAAAGTATTTAAAAAAAAATGGTCTGGAGGATGAAAAACATTGCGGGGGCATCGATATATCCGATTCTTGTTCAAATAACATCGTGCATGGCGTTCCATTTATAATCTTAGTCATGAGATGCGAACGCGAAAAACGCCGTAACCCGCTCTCAACTAGTCTAGAGCAGTTGAAAGATCGCTCTACTAAAAGCTGCGGCCGTCAGACGGGCGAACGCGAATGTCGCCAACTCAACCACACGAGAATACCGATTTTGGATAGAGTCGAGCGAAAGCTGCTAAACTAGTTTTAAGCTCCTCCTACTCAACTGAAAATCTCGATTCGACTAGACGGGAATAGGGTCCCAGATGAAAAACATCGTGGGGGCTTCGATATTTTTTATTCCTTTTCAAACAACATCGTACATAGTATTCCATTTTTTCCCCCAAATCATCCCGAGCCCGAAAAACGCCATAACCCGCGAACTACTGAACTGAAAACCACAGCACTAGACATTCAGCCGCCGTTGGTTAAAAGCAAATTAGGATAACCGGAAGAAAATGAATGAATAT
>Ga0115856_100130_pt1 | contig 24280 bp, 14 predicted proteins | sample InSIn4gowninarea_FD_83870 | JGI IMG/M metagenome (GOLD analysis project Ga0115856, IMG submission 83870)
CTTGTATGTACTTTAGCCCACATCTCATATACCTTATATATATCATAAACATGATGAATAAGGTAGCATTGTATGCTACCACCAACACAGCGTGTCGAGCTCTCGTTCTCTCTCTCTCTCTCTTCCTCTGTGTAGCTTCACGACTACTGTGTGTGTGCGTATCTCTAACCCTAATTCGATCCTTCTTCGTTGCGCTGTTCAGTCCGAACTCCACAACTGGTATCAGAGCTGGAATAGCTGCGGCGGTAGGAGCTTCCATAGCTCGCAGCACTGTTTGCACAGTCTGTGCGGAATGAGCTAGGGTTTCCAACAGAGCACGCAACTTCAGCGCTTTGCGGCTGCAGAACTAGTGCCACACGAACACGAATACGACTCTGTCAAACATGTATTCCTTTGTTATGTTCTCTGCTGAAGCTTACAAGAAGACGCAGACGAGGAGGAGCTCAAAGAAACGTAGGCGACCACGAACCTGCGGCTCAGATTCGTAAACGGTGGGGATTAAATCCGTAGTTAACGCGGCGGATAAAATCCAAAAATTAGATCAAATCCAAAAATTCGCGGATAAGCAGTGGCGACGATCAGATCCGAAATTATCGGATAAGCGGTGGTGATCAGATCCGAAATTAGCGGATAAGCTGCGGTGGTCAGATCCGGAAATTGCGGAAGTGCAGACATCCAGGCCCGCAAAAGGAGATCCAAAGGCAATGGGAGTGCTAGTCCCGCACCGGAGTGGAGTCTCTCAATTTTTGGTAAAAGACCGCAAGACGGAAAACCGCAAGCCAAAGACCGCAAGCCGGAGAACCGCAGGCCAAAGACCGCAAGACGGAGAACCGCAAGCAAAGACCGTAAGCAAAGACCGCAAATCAAAGCAGCAACAAATAAAAGACCGCAAGTGTCTTATACCCGCACTGCACGTAATTTCAGCCTGCAGTCCGGAAAACCCAGGTATGTTGTCTTGTGCACATTGTCACTTCGTGTATTCCAGAAGTGCTATTGCTGTCATATGCAGAAAAAGTGCGCAATTTTGCGGTGATATCGCAAAGGTTTTGTGAAGCCCTGCCACATCAGTGTGATTGCTGGGTAAAGCATCACAGGGGGTGGATTACCATAAATTATTTACTAAGAATGAGTTGATGATCCCTAGGAATACGTGGCCAATTGCCTTCATTATACCCCCAGGGGTAAAGTTAGACTTGCGGGAATTTTTCCCCCAAGCCGCGTTTAGACCTGTTGGAACTGCAAGGAACCCTTGGCTAAGGCCAGGGAACCTTTAGAGAGAGTGCCGGTCTACGATATCTAGACCCTAACATACCCTTTCTCTCTAATCGAGAGGATGGGCATGGGACCCTTGTTGGATGAAAGATAACATTAGACCAGTGTTAAGCAGGTACTTTTGCGTGAATAAGGTAACTCCGAGGTAAGAAGACCCTAGATGAATTGATAAGGGATTAGCCCCAGTAATCGGGAGTCCCCGGTATGTCTTGATTGCTTTCACCCTCCTTAAAGTATAGACAGAGGAGAAGACTCGTAAATTAGTCTCCCTCTTATTGTTTGGTCTGCGGACAAGTGTTTACTACTACTGTTGTTTGGGAAAATCTACTTGCAAGGATTACCACTAGATGTGAAAGAACTGTTTGTGCATATTGGTTTAGAATAGCATGTGTTTATGTTGCACACATGATCACATGCACTGAGACTAGATCCATGGTTCAGGTGCCAGCCCTGACCGTTGTTGCCAAGCGGGTGTCATCTGCCACCGCGGTGCCCCGTGTGAAGACGTTCCGAGGTAGAGACCCCCCTCGGGTGGAACGTGGGGTGTACTTCTGCCACGTGAGTTGTGAGGACCGTGGAGAGGCCTTGGGATGAATAAACGGAGGGGGTTGAGTCATCGAGCGACGCTCTCCCATAGGGCAAATTATCTGCGGGATGATGAGCCACGGAGGATGGGAAATTTTGGTAATGAAGACCCCCGTTGCCCGTACCCAAGGTAGTCCATCTCTCGAGTAGCCAGTGATCTTGATCGTGGGCACGTGATGTTGTCTGAGCCGGACAGTGTAGGCCGCCTTCGTCCCGGGCATAGACGAACTGTATTGTATATATAACCTGAGCCGGGTATATGGCCAACTGGATATTTATTTTTGGGTTGAGTCGTGCAAAAGTACCAGTGATGCGCTCCTGGTTGAGCAGGCAAAAGGACCAGAGATACTTTTTGGAGACCTGTAGAGTAGCCGGGCAATAGGGTCATGGAACTTTGGGCCTGAGCCGGGCAACAACAACAGGGTCATGGATTTTGGGACCAGCATCATCGGTCATTATGGAACTTATGTCTGAGCCGGACAGTGTAGGCCCCCTGGAGAGCTGGGCATAGAGGGCCAAGCCGTCTGAACCGGACTTATTTAGGCCGCCTGGTGCCAGGCATAGAGGGCCTATTTTCTTGTGAATCACGCATAGTGTTGCTTATGAAAGACTGTTTTCTTGGATTATGGGTGTGTTGGTAGAAAGGCAAATGGGTGCATGAGTGGTGTGCCTGTTTGTGATGCTATGCATGTGACCATACCGGCTAGGGGGCCTGGAGGTTTACCTCGATACCCGGGTACAACTCCCTTTTCCCAAAACAAAAATTGATTCTTGGACTCTTCGAAGTGGTTGGGCGGTTGGCTAACCCAAGGGATGGTTGGGGTTAGGCTCCTGGAATTCGAGAAAAGAGACTTAAGTTTAAGTAGTCCCCAATTTTAGTGCAGACCAATCCTGGTAGTTTAGATTCTCCCCTCCGAGGGAAGTAACCACGAGAGGTCTGGCCCTGGCACTTCTCTGGAAGCCTGCCTTGGGGAGCTGCTATCATGATGTCTTGCTTCTCTGAGTAAGTAGAAGGGGACAGGATAGATAAGATAGGACCCTGGTGGACTTGTCCATGTTTCCCCGGAAGGGCCTTCTCTCGACAGTTCGGAGAGCTGTATCGGGATTAGTTCGACCAGGGACAGTGTGGGCAAGGGCCCCGAGTGGAGTTCCCCCGTCCGTTCGCGTCCCGAAGTCTCCCTGCCCCATTTTCCCAACGGGATGGGCTGGGGGACCTCACAATATCAGTAGTAGTGATTTTGATGATAGTCATGAATAATGGGTGTAGAGTCATTTTTTTAGGTTTTACAGATAAGTTGTGCACAATGATTAATTAAATCTTGGTACTACACCAAGCTCTCCTTTCAATTTACTAACATAGTCTTAGCTTGGTGTGGTGCATCAAGTTTGGGGGTCTATCAAGTTCCATGAATCTGATTCTATACCGCATAGCGTATGTATAAATTTTTTTTGTGGGTTCGCAAGGTCCATTGAGCATGCCATGTGTAAGGCTACAAGTAATAAGACCGCATTCATTATTGATGTCGTAATAAGGTGAATAATAGTACTACATTATTGTGGTAAATAATTTGGATAGTCATATCGATTGGAATACCGGATTTGAATAGTTGCAAGTTGATTAACGAAGCAACAAGCTGTATCTATTTATATTTGTGCATTCAGTAATACGAATATAGGATCTTTGTTGTTGTTCCATCCATTGTTATTTCGTCTTCATTATGGAATTGTGTAATTGTGTTCATCATATTCAATGCAATGTTTAAAGTAGGTAACCACTCTGTATGTGCGAGTTTATGTCAATACCTTTACTTATAAAGCATACAATGGAGTTGAGATTAAGAGAAAGTGTTGAGATGTTAAGCTCAACTAAAGCTGACACTCATGGTGTACTTGGGTGACCGTTCATTTCATTTACATCAACTGGCATGTTTTGTAGCTAGCATTGATAGATCTTTGCCAGTGATTCTATAGTCTACAGCTAGACTACACTACCTAGTCCACCCCGTTGAGTTATGGCGTACTCATCATGCCAATTCATCTACCTAGTGTGTTCACGTTATGGACCACATGTACATAGTACTCTAGTACCTATGTTTGGTTATTACTTATCTTTTGTACACCTCTTTCAGCCTTCCATCACTGTGTGTTGTCTTCTACTAGGGTTTGTGTGTTTGTGTGTGCTTACAAGAGCTCAAGCTCTCCTTCTTCCCCTTATCTTTTCATTGAAGCCAATAATCTAGTTTAATGTGGGATATAAATCTATGTAGAATTGATATCCTTAAAATCTTTTTGGTTAGAAATCTCAAAATATGTCAGTAGTAGTGTATGTATTTTGGCTTATACATAGTATGTATTTAGAAGTCTCAAAACATGTCAGTAGTAGTGTATGTATTTTGGCTTATACATAGTATGAGAAGATGTTATTTGGATTGTACTTATGGGGTAAGAAATGTGTCTTCCTATTCTCAAGTGAAGGTTTATGTTGTAAGATACTATGCATAGTTGTTGTGAAGGTTTTACCCCATGCTTAATGAGTTCAAGAAAGGTTAATCCATGTGAATTGGATATTACTGCAAGGAATCAATCTATTGTCTTTACAATACCCTACAATACAAGGTGCATCACAATATTCATCTGAATTTTGCATGGTCAAGAGAATGATTAAATACTACCTCTAGTTCCTTTAGTTCTATTGATGGTAGCTTTTAAGGATCCTTTTTGGACATCATGTTGGTGCACACCTTGGTGTATCCTCAGCCTTGCTAAATGTGCATGGCTAGGCTCCACACTTTGCAATGCAAATAGGTGTGATTTGCATAAAAACATTGTAAAGATTCGTACCCATCTGTAGAAATGCCCACTTTAGGTACTTTCTCTGTTAATTTACCAGCAACAAATGAAAACATTCGTTTAGTAACATCCAATTGTGAGATTACTAATTAGATATCTAGAACAACTCACTGCTCCATGATAACTTGTTAGCCTCACCCCAATGTGCTAATTGTGAAACTTGCACAATGACTATTTTGCATTCAAAAACCCCTCCACAATAGCTCTTCCTTATAAATTCCCATGAAATTTACATGTGTCTTTGTTTGTTTAGTCTAGGAATGGCCATCATAAATTTGTTCCATTCTATGCATAAGAGAAAGAAAAGAATCACCCGTGCAAAGAAGCTCAAAAGCAATGTTTCCATTATATATTTTTGGAACTCTAGATACTTTCACAATTTGAGAACAACCTATCAACATTTTCTTCAATATACCACCACATGAATTACTATTCATTATAACATTGATAATGCTCACTAGGAAAATTTTGAGGTCATTTTTTTCCTTTTAGGAGGTTTGACCAGAATATTACCTCAAAAAATGGGCACATAGTAAAATTTTTGTAAATTAACTCTAAAATTTTTGGTCTTTGATTTTTAAAAATCTACTCTTCAAGATATTTCTAGTGATATATGACATGATGGGATTTTGAGATTAGACAACATAAGATTCTTTAATGCTCCCAAAAGGTTTCATCATAACACAGTCTTTTGGGACATCAAAGAATCTTTAGGAAATCTTGGGTCATCCAATCTCAAAATCCCATCATGCTATATAACATCAAAAATCTCTCGAAAAAAGTATATTCTAAAAATGCAAAGTCCGATAAGTTTGGAGATCATTTGCAAAAATATTATATGCGCCCAACTTTTGAGGGATTCTTTTGGTCAAACTTTCTTACAAGGCAAAAAAATGACCTCAAAATTCTCCTAATGTGTTCAATTCAATTTCTAATTGTAGCATATCAAGGGCTTGTGGAGCTTCTGGAGTCATTAGACCCACCACCTCTAGATTCTGCAACATAAGAAAACAAGAGCATAGAAAAAATGTAAGAAACACACAACTTGACAAAAGACAAAACAAAATAATAGCATACTTCCTTTTAGGCAATGTATTCTAGTATCCAAAAAAGTGAAGTTCTTGAAAACAAGAAACTAAAAAGTTCACTCTTTGTATTCTAGCATCCAAGCATACAAACATTTTATAGTATGACAATTAAGTGTGCAAACTTCATATATTCTAACATCCAAACATGGAAACTTTTTTGTATTCTGGCATCCAATATAGTGAAGTGTCTATACTTTTACAACCAAAGAAGTGGACTTTTTACCTTTTAGAATACAAGAACTGATGTTCTTGTATTCTAGAATACAATTAAAACTTAAAAGACTATCCAAGATACTACAAACCAAACCACTAACTAGTTGAGGTCATAAGAGCTAATAAACTTAAACTTTAGAAATTAGGGAAAAAATTTATTTGTGACATGATGTTGTACTAAAAAAACTAACTTTTGTTTCTGTCAAACCAACAAAATTCAAACTAAAAGAGTAAGAAAGAAGAAATAAATGAGAATGTGACATTTTCAACACTAAAAACTAGTGAGAATATCTTAGTTTTGAGAAAAAAACAAGTAAATTGAGAAAAATTCATAACAAAATTAACAAAAAATACCAAATAATGACTTCTAAACCTCTCTTTTCTTTTTCCCTACCCTCTTATCTCTCTCACACTCCCCTCTTCCACCTTACTTACCCTCGTATTCTACCCTTTCTCACTTGCACAAGGACAAGAGGTTAACTATAGAAAATATAAAGAAAAAAATATAGTACTTTATAATATTTTGGTGAGATAAGATTATATAGAAGAAGACACAAGTGAAGAAAAGAAATAAGGAAGGAGAGATAATGGAAATAAGAAGAAAAGAAAAGTTTAAGGGAAGGTGAACCAGGACAACTCTGTTCATGTTGTAATAGTAACACGATCATTATCAAAATTGATTTTTGAGTACATGGTTACATAGATCTATTAGTTTTGATTATTTGAGTACTATTATGACCCAATGTTATACTCAAAGCTCAAGATATCCTCAAAATAGTGGAAGGCTATCCTACAAGTGCAATTTCAAAGAAATATTCTTGCTACACAGTGAAAGAAGAGAAAATATTTAAAGATTTGATATGTTAAAAAACTTATTTCATTATACTCCTCAAAACCAAAATGTCTATTTTGTTATTTAAAGAATTTATGGGTTAATTTAGTTGTAAAAGACTTCTTGAAGAAGAAGAATCTTTATGATAACAAAACAAAAGGGATGAAAACTACCTTCTAATTTATTGCTCAAATCAAGATTCTGACTACACTGTTGGCTTTGAAATAGGGGTAAAACTGTAGGACACTTTCTCTACATATTCTCAAATCATTAGAAATTGTTTTTTAGCCTTCTTTACATGTTTCTGTAATTGAAAAAACTACACGGAAGCGATGACACAAACTTAGCTTTGTGAACAACAAAACCAAAGGGATGAAAGTTCCCTTCTAATCTATTGCTCAAATCAAGATTCTAATTTCACCATTGGCTTCAAAATAGGGGTGAAACTCTACAACACTTGGTCAGGTCACTTGGTCTAGATATTCTTGGATCACTAGAAATTGCTTTATAGTTTTCTCTACATGTTTTGTAAAAACTATGCGAAAGCGATGATACAAACTTAGCTCTAAAACTTACTTTTTGGGTTTTTTCTCTTGCTTTTAGAAACTTTCTTATGCTTTTGTAGAATTTTCTTATTGTAGAATACAAGCCTTTCCCCAAAGTGGATGTTGGCATAAATCGTAAGCTCTCTCACTTGTTTTAAAAGAACTCTTCTAGAAAGTCAATGCCGGAATCCAAAACCTAAATTCTCTAAATGTAACCTCTACAAAATGGATTCAAGAATCCAAATCTCAAACCTCCCTACATTCTTTACAAGATCTTATTCATGACTCGGGTTTTAGATTTTAAATCTTACACTTGTCTTTCTTTCTTGCAACACGTTGTTCACAACTATGATTTCAACAAAAATTCAAGATCACTTTTCAAAAATAGATGTCTCAATATAAACTATGAAATCATCTCTTACCAAAGAAAACCCCAACAATTTTTTTAAGACCATTTTTCAAAAATAGATGTCTTCTCGTACCACCAAACAAAACCCCCCAACTTATGTCATCTCTTACCACCAAAGAAAACCCCCCAACAAATTGATGTAAGAATAAAAAACACAATTTTTTTAGATGTGTACTTAAAAAACAGATGCTAGAATACAAAAGATGAACTATTTTCTAATACCCATCTCAAAAAATAGTTTCTAGAATACAAATGATTGAAACTTTGTATTTCAGAATCCAACCTTATAATTTGGCATCCAACTTTGTATTTTAGTTAAATTTTGGATTCTAGCTTCCAAATTTTGGATTCTAGAATCCAGGAAAAACTTTCACATATGAAAAAAAAATGTTTCACATAGCTTTACAGGCTAGAAACTAAAGGTCGAAGTTGTTTTCTTGAAACTAATAAAAAATAAACTTTAAAGATTCACATAGAGAAATAAAGGATGCTCACTATTAAAAAAAACCAATAAAGGAGGTTCAACTAAAAAATACTCTATTTTAAAAATAAATTTTTTATAATTTTTCCTAAATCATTTGAATTTTGTAAAATTTTTAATGAAAATTTGAGAAAAGTAACTCTAAATTTTGTAAAGTGATAATGAAGCGTTGTTTTTCTTTTACTATTTAAGAAATACAAAATCTAATCGTCTTCTTTTTAAAATATTTTTAAAACTTTACAATTTTAAAGATTTTCTTTTAAATTCAGTACTAGATTAATCTTTTTGGATACATTTTAAACAAAAACAAGAACTTTGAGCAAAAATACTTACTTCGAAAGAAAAAGAGCTAAAAAAAAGTGCAAGTTTGTAAGAATGCTTGCAGAGTGCTCCTCAACTCAATTCTCCACTTGAGAGTGTGTGTAATGAGCCTTCAATTCTCTTTTTAAAGAAAAAAAATATTTTATTTTTTTTATTTTTAAAAGTTCACTAAAAATATTAAAAAAATAGAAAACTAATTTTTTGTTAAAGCTAGTCTTAGAAACAACTAAGACTCACTTGCTAACCACACTCAAAGAGGCCACTTATGAAGGTTTCTAGTCTAAGTGAGATGGAGTGGATGACCTTTGCTTCTTCTAGTGAATCAAACATGTTTGTAGTTAATTTTTCTTCCACCTCCTCAAGCTCAATGAATTTTCCTCTAGGGGTTGAACAAAGGAGATTATAGTGGCTCATTAGACCAAGAATTTAGTGGACCACCTAGTTTTGGTCACAATGAAGAAATAAGTTCTGAGCAAAGGGTACCTAGAAAGAAACATATAAAGTGTTTAACAAGTAACAAAAGCATCAAGGAAGCTTCTCAAGCATTTTGTTGCTCCAAGTTATGCTCGAGAAAGCTTGGTTTCCATAAAATAAAACAAGAACAAGAAACCTTCCTTAGGTTGAAGAGAGCACACCAAAATATTTTTTTAAGGTCTTCAATAAGAAGTATCACATCCCCAAGCAAATATGCAATCTCAAACTTTGTAGTGCATTGAGGGTGTTTCATAAGAGTCTTGAAAGTGAGTGCTTGTAGACTTAGAAAAATTACCTCTACCTCAACTTTGGAGACACTTGAGTTTCCACATTTTACTTTTAGTACTTATGAAACTACACAACTCTTCTTTCTTAAACAATGGCTTGAGAATGTTATTGTATTAAACTTAAACTTCACTCACTTGTTGCCAGACAATTTCACTGAGAGAGAAGTGTATAATTTGTATGTAGAGGCAATGAAATATGGTAAAGAGTCCACTCTTTCAAAAACCTCCTTCTTGAGAATTTGGACAAAATATTCTCCTCATGTGAAAATTCCCCAAAAACAAGAATGGGTGTTTGTCAAATTTGTACTGAGCTAAAAGCTAAGTGTGATAGTGCAAAGACAACAAATGAAAAAGGCAAGTGTTTTTTTAGTTTTTCTTTTTTTTTAAGAGATTTTCATGACTCTCTTTATTGATTTCATTTAAATTTACTTATGTAATGCCTATTCAAAAAGCTTTGAAGATTCACAAAGAGCAACAAAGCACAGAACATCAAAAACAAGCCAAACACAAGAAGAAGTGTTTGGAAGAGAAGGACAAGTACTTGGGTTTGGTGATTGATGGAATGGATCAAAAGAAAACTATGATACCTCACTTTATGTGACCCCAAAAAATTTTAAAAGAAGAGAATTTCATTCAACTACATGTTGTGGGGGAGCATTAGTTTTCAATGGTGTCATGGCATCTGGAGTGTTCATTAATTTTTCTAACATTCACAACAATGAGAAAAAATTGACTATCAAAATAATTTAAAGGATTATTTCAAAGTGTCTAGGACCTTTACCCTCAATTCTATACTTGTAGTAGCTAGATAACACTAGCAAGGGAAAAAAAATCAAGTTTTTTTAGCATACTTGAGCATGCTGATGCAGAAGAAAATATTCACAAAGGATAAAGGTAGGATTTTTGTTGGTGGGTCACACACATGATCAAATTGATCAAATGTTTAGTAGGTTCTCTATCAAGCTAGACAAGAGGAGTGCTTTTAATCTTCCACAGATTTGTGTAATACTTGAAGAGGCATATGTTCCAAAACCAATGATTGAGATCATCAAAAAAACTTTTGATTTCAAAAGTTTTACGATAGGAGGAGCAATAGGTGTGTCAGCATTTGCACAACTCAATGATCACAATTTTTAGCATCAATTCAAGATAGAGAAAATGGAAGATGAAACTCGTCTTTGGTGTAAAAAATACTCAAAAGTTGAAAATTGGCTTCTAAAAGAGGGTTTAAAATTTTTTTGCATTCAAAAAAATGGATGAGTCTCTTTTTTTTAATACTCATCCTCTTTTTGTAAGTAATCACTCGCCAAGGATTAGAAGTGTTATTAGTTTTAGTGGGTTAGCAAGATTATCTAAGACTGTTTTAATGGATTGGATATGTAAAGAGAGCATCCAGAGGAATGTGGACACTCACATCAAAAATTGAGATATGTACTATAGTTCCTCACTTGGTAACATTGAAGCATCTTTGAGCTAGTCTTGTAGTGTTATTGCTTCCCTATAAGCTAGCATGTTAGACTGGCAATGTTACATCTCCTACTTGTCTTTTATCCCATGTGCTTTTAATTAGAAGTGTTATTAGTTTTAGTGGGTTAGCAAGATTATCTAAGACTATTTATTAATGGATTGGATATGTGAAGAGAGCATCCAGAGGAATGTGGACACACACATCAAAAATTGAGATATGTACTATAGTTCCTCACTTGGTAACATTGAAGCATCACTAAGCTAGTCTTGTAGTGTTATTGCTTCCCTATAGGCTAGCATGTCAGATTAGCAATGTTACATCTCCTACTTGTCTTTTATCCCATGTGCTTTTTATCATTTATGTATAAACTTTCCTCTTTTGACTTGATAGTCAAGCTAATTTACAATGAATAGTGTTGAAGAGCTTTGAAGACTCCTCATAACTTATTGTTGTTGGATGAAGTCATTCATTGGAAAGTTGGAGAGGCATTGAATTGTTTTGACTTGCGAGGCTAAGAATAATAACTTACACTATTTATTTCATGATTTAGTCCATTGAGGTGGACTACCTAGGGTACACATGCAATTGAGGGGTTGGCTCATGTACCTAGCTTGTTGTTATTGAAGAGATGTTTAGCTCTTGGTGGGAGGTTCTTGTGGCATTCTACCCTTTTGCATAGATGGTTCTTGTGACTCCCTTGTTTTGTTTTTACCTCCTCTCTTGTGAGCAACATGTTCTTGTGTCTACTCTCCTTTTTTAGAGAGTAGGTTCTTATGGCTATTTGTGAGCATTTGCAACATATCATTGAAGAAGAAATTCACACCTTCTTTGAAGTTCCTTGTTGTTGCTACTTGAAGAGACCTCAAGATTCCTTTTCTTTAGAAACTTTAGTATAGTTTGATGTTGATGACAATTTTAGCTCACCTATTGATAGCACTAGTGGTGGCCTTTTGCACTAATCATAATGTTAAGATGCTAATTGTTGAATTTGAGAGAAAATGTGAGGGGAGCATTGATGGTTGGTGAAGAAACATTGCCATGCTCTCTCGTAAGATGGGTTCTTGTGTAGCTGCATCATTTTTAGATACAGATTCTTATGGGCTCCACACTCATGGAAGCTATAAGAAGCTTTCATTGAGGAGTAGACCCTGCTTTTAGGGATCATTACCTTTTGTTTTCACTTGTGATCTTCTTTGCAAGCATGTTCATGTGTGTTCTTTATTTTTAAAAGAAGGTTCTTGTGTGTTACATGCTCATCTCCAGCATACTTATTAAGGCATTGACCTTGTTTTAATGTTGAAGAAGAAGTTTTGGTTTGTTGCTTTTTCGGAACCCATCTTTGTTGTGTGTAGCTTCTTTCTTTATTGATTCTTGAGGATTTGATGGAGCGAAGAGTAGTGGCTTTCTTGTGAGGCTATGAAAAAGTGCATCTCTCATAGAAATCTTATGCTTTGTATTGCTCCTCTTTTGCATGTGGCTTAGATGGACTCCCGGGGGCCATAAATCTTCAAATAGAAGCTCCTCTTTATGTTGTTGAAACACTCTTGGATGAATTTTTCAAGATGATGGAAAAGGCAATAAGAAATCCCATTGGGAAGCAAGAATGACTAAGAAGGAACCCTCCCAATAAATATCTAAGCCCATGGAAGTAAGGGGTAAGGGGGGGGTAAGCAATGTGGTCACAAAGGGGTAAGGGGGGGGGTAAGCAATGTGGTCACAAAGGGGATGCTTCCTATTGAAAATTGCCACCACCCTATTGTAGCTAGTTTAGGAGGCTTACAACATCAAGAAGATGCTCAATGGATGGCTCACAAGATACCTAATCACCACTAGGTCAAGGTAGAGTGACATGCAACTCACCTCATCACAAGGGAGGGCTCAAGATTGGCCATGGAAGCTTCATAAGAGCTAGAAATGTAGGAAATGTCCAAAAAATCAAAAATTGAATTGTTTTTGGATAGAAATTGGATCAAGACTCAAGCTCTAATATACCAATGCACATGAGCAAGGAAAGTTTTCCTTGATTCAGCCATGGAAGCCAAGAGGCATGCAAGCCTCAAGAAATGACTTAGTAAAGTGGTTAATACATAGTATGCCTAATTTGGGGTTATAGTCACTTATATACTAGCCCTATGTGTTCACACCTCTTTAACTATGCCCATGCCCAACTAGTTTGGCTCTTGGCCTATGTCCCTTTATATATGGGCTATACATAATGAGCTTGGAAAACATTTTGTTACATTTGTTGTGTCTTGATTTATTATTTAGTGTTGTGAGTTCTTTCACTTGATAGTTTGGTGAGTGCTTTTTAATGATATCTTAAAGGCTTTGATCGTAAAATAGCAAAAAATGAAAGAACTATTGCTTCAACCCCAAAACAAATAGACAATATAGAGAGCATAAAAAGACAAAAGAGTGTAAATCAAAAGCTAGGGTTGTTTCTTTCCTGCTCAAGGGAGTCACATCCCTTTTGTCCTCATCTTTATCTATGCAATCTAAAAGCTTCCTCCCATATACTCCATACCAATAATGAATTGGCTCTAGCATTGCCTACCCACTTAGCCTTGGTTATAGATTCCATCCAACCAAGAAAATAATAGTGCAAATGGCTCTCATTGTTGCCAACAATGATGTAGGTGTGGAATGGACGACTGACTAGTGTGGTGATGTAAGGGTAGAATCATCATGCAAGCAATGATGATTGACTAGTGTGGTGATGTAAGGGTAGAATCATCATGCAAGCAACGATGATTGACTAGTGGTGTAAGTGTGGAATGGGTCATGCAAGTGATGACAACTAACCCCACTAGTGGACTAATGTGAGTTAAAGTTGATATCTCAACACCCCCCCTCAATAACTCCAAAACTCCAAGAAAACTCCTAAACTTGTGGAGCTTCTCTCTCCCCAATTCTTTAGTAAATATGTTAGCTACTTGATCCTATGTCATGATATACATAAGGTCAAAGGAACTTGCCAAGACCTTCTCTCTGATAAAGTGATAGTGGACCTCTATATTCTTTCTGTGAGCATGAAATATTGGCCAACTATATGCTACTAACATTATCACAATAAATAATATCCTATCTATGCATTGGTGGACCCAAGTCTCCAAGTAGCTTTTGTGTCCAAGCTACCTCACATGTTACCACCTTAGTAGCATGGCCTCCTCTCTGTACTAGATAGAGAAATTGTAGGATGCTTCATGCCTCTCTCCAAGTCACAATAGCACTCCCAAAAGAGAAAATAAAGTCACTAGTAGATCTCCTGTCTAAAATGCTACCAGGCTAATTGACATCCATGTATCCATGTACATGGATGTCAATTAGGCTGGTAGATCTCCTATATAAAATGCTATTAGCCTAATCGACATTGGAAAAGATAGAGGAGATGCCAATTAGGTAAGTAGATCTCCTATCTAAAATGCTACCATCTTAATCACTCAACATCAAAAAAGATAAGTAGGTAAGTAGATCTCCTATCTAAGTAGGTAAGTAGATCTCCTATCTAAGTAGATGAGGAGATGCCAATTAGGTAAGTAGATCTCCTATCTAAGTAGATGAGGAGATGCCAATTAGGTAAGTAGATCTCCTATCTAAAATGCTACCAACTTAATCAACATCAAAAAAGATAAGGGGAGATGGAGATAAAACTAAAAAACAAAGTTCTAAATAATAACTCAATAGGAGGAATTCAACAAGAGGACCTAGTCATGTCACAAATGAATTATGATAAAGGATATTATCCTTGAAGACCTTCTTGTAAGGGGGAAGTGGGATAATACATTCATGGATGAGGACTTGTTCTATTGTGTTCTTGAAAATATTAAACCCACTAGTGGGACAAAAGAAAGTGAGGATATCTCTCTCTTTTAACATAAGTTAAAATATTATCTTTAAATGCATAATATATAAATTGTTTTTCATTTTAGATTTGGATGATGGGTGGAGAAGGAACACAATCCTCATAGGTCCAAGAACCCCCATGAACCAAAAATCATATGTAGAAAAATGGTTTTAGCCCATTTTTATAAACCCATATCCCAACATTTATTAATAATTTAAGCACTCGGTGTGGGGTATTGCAAAAAAGAGTATGAAAATAAATAAGTTTCTCCCTTATTGACAATGTTAACCACCAATAAGACTAGCTTGAGGTTTTTAAAGGGCATGTAATGCCAGGGAAAAAGGTCAAATGCAAAATTGCAAGGGTTGAATACTACTCTAGCTTCGATATGTTATGCTAAGAGTGTCCACCAAAAACATGCATCGCTACTATTTATGGCATATATTTTGTAACTAGATCCCAATGTTAATCTTTGAGCTTAGTGACTTTATCCAATAGCATGTCAACCACATGGAACATTTTGAGGCTCTTCCTTGTGCCAATTTTTCTTCTACTTTAGTTTTAGAATTAGGCATCCCTTTCTTGCTTTGCTAGCATCTCCAAGCACTCTAGGTTAGGGTCTCGTGTTCTCCAAATTGTGTTGTGAACTACCCCTTTTTCTTTTTCTTCATTTTTCTTGATGTGAGGGTAGTTTCCTTCTTGCTAAGTCTAAAAATCCTCATTCTACTTTTGTAGCTCTTTCAATAGCATTTTTTGTGCATAGATTTCATCTACATAGACCCGATCCTTCTTAATCTATACATGTGATAGTGTGAGGTATGTGATCGAATGTCGTTGTTTTCCCTAGACACATTGATAGAGACATCACATTACTTTGTAAAGATCCATGCATCTTTTAGGATAGTCGGCCACCATAGGCCTATTTACAACACCTTTTTGCACGTGATATCACCATAGAAATAACCTCCCTTGGTGTGCCTTTGTCAATATTTCCTACTTCTCATGGTCTGGAACATAATGTTAGAGGACTTGATCAACCCCTATTTTGTGGAGAGTTCCAACAAGTCTTCCACATAGATTCTTCTCTTGAGAAGTAGCTTCTTTTGTTTTATCTCTAGTTAATCCAATGGGTAAAAACATACTTGTTATTATGGATGCTAGCATAGTTAGGCCCCGACCCCCTATTTAATAAGAGGTAGGATACACACTCGTCGGGGCCTAACCACATAATGTCCTCCTCATAGAGAATAACTTATTGGTTATCCAAAACCAACTAGGAAAATCATTTGCTATAGGAAATATCGACAAGTCCTCTATGTGATTTTAACAATTATACTCAATGGATTTCCTCCCATTAAGTCTCACAAGTGCAACCATCGAGTAGCTCCTCAAGCCTTAATAAGATGAAGTACAATCCTCACTTAATGGAAATAAATATGATTGATTCCTCAATATAACTAATTTATACTAAATCCCATACCATCCCAATAGTTTGTTTGTTCAAACATAGAATACAAATGTTTGGTGCCATGAGGAAAGTACTCGCAAGCTCAGGTCCACCCTACCACCCACTTTCCATATGATTTCATTTTTATAGGAATCTAGCCTAATCCCCAACCATCCCTTAGGTTAGCCCTCCTCCTATCATGGGATCCATAGGTTCACAGCTTTCACACACTCAAATAAAAAATTATGATTCACGCATGCACATCTCTTTACACAAATTGAAATACAATATACAATATGAAGAGAACTACATAAATATGTGTGTAAATAACTATGAAGAGAACTACATAAATATGTGTGTAAATAACTATGTTCATGATCCACAAACAAAAATGATATTAATAGCTCACCCATGACCATTTATAGAGTAGCTCACTCTCACCCATTCCAAAATGCCAAAAATAAAATCCAAAATCACAAGGCATATCACTTGTTTCACACATTTGTATATCCACATGTCCATATTTCCATGATCCTTTATAGTACGGCTCACAGTTTTCTCTCTCTTGTCTACTAGGCTACTAATAATAGGGTATGTAAAACCATTATTGTGTCTCAACACAAGATCAACAACCATTGTTAGGTGTAATTCCCCCACCTAGTGTGCCAAAAAATTACATCCTTTTTGCAGTCTACATCTCATGCTTAGGAGGAGGGTCACTACCTTGAGTAGGTCAGCATCAATTCATTCACCTTGATGATGAAACTATCTTAGAACCAATAAGATATGGATTCATCCACCATCAATTCCATGCATCATTCCATATTCTGCATTCACAACCATGAAAATATGTAATGCAGATCAATAATTCTTTTATCAAGCAAGAAAAAACATAGAAAGTGGCCCTTCCATAATCCAATCTTCGACCTTTGGAGGTCACATCCCTAATTTCATTTTTTAGAGTCAAGTCCTAAGGCCATCCTAGCCCTATCATAAAGTCTTCACAAATAATGTGAGTGTGTGTTTCCTCTCCCTACATTTAATAATCCTTTAGCTTATCTACCATCATGGATAACTTTCCTTTGTATTATGGTACAATTTTAACTCATAGGTCACAATACTTATTCTATAGGGATCTAGGTCAAACTAGGTTATAACTATGTGTATACACTACTTTCTCTCTCTAGAATTTTATATGTAAAGTATAAGATATGGGTAAGGATTTCAAATAATCATGGCTTTATTTGGCCTTAGAATAATATAACAAAACAAGATTTCAACTATTTTGGAATAAATATGATTAAATAAATTTAACCTAAGGTCTATTCTAAGGTTATTTACATAATATATTAAATAAATTTAACCTAAGGTCTATCCTAAGGTTAAATAAATTTAACCTAAGGTCTATCCTAAGGTTATTTACATAATAATTAGGACAGTGTGAGAATAAAGAGAAGAATATGGTTGGATATTTCACGAGAAATAAATTCAAATTTTTTAAAATTGAGTTTTATATTAAAATAATAATGAATAGGTATTTATACCGATTTGTGAGTGTATTTGATTAAAATATTAATGAAGGTGATGCAGAAGGAAGATTAGGTATTGTAAGGTCCTAGGTTGTCCTCCTTGGTCTAAAACCTAAGGTAGGTTTAGTTCTAGTAGAAGGTTCATGGGTGTGGTGTAGTAGGTATAGAGAACTTGCAAAGTACAAATTGAAAGTTATGAAGCCAATAGTAAAGTAGTAAAGTAAAGTAGGTTTAGTATTGGTAGAAAGGTCCTTGTAGGTTTAGTATTGGTAGAAAGGTCCTTGGGTGGTGTAGTAAAGTACTAAGTTGAAGTTTTGAAAATTGGATAAATTACCTCTTTATGATATTGATGTTATCATACTTGTAGAAGTTCTCTGGTACAAAGTAATTGCATGGATTTTTTTAAAACCTGTCCTCTTTTTTAAGAAAGATATGTATGACCTTCTATATCTGACTTTTTGGAGCAATCTAGGCTTTGTCTTTACCATGTGAATCTTCTAGATTAACCTTTTCCCTTTTTTGACTTTATCTTACACTCTAAGGTCTTTAATACATTATTTTTATAAAACTCAAGTGCACATTGTGCACTATTTTTGCACTATCATTAAATACTCATCGATTTAAGTTAAATTAATGTTTTTGGATTTAAATTAATTTGTTTCTATAATAAATATCTTTAATTTTATTATTTTTTTCTCAAAAAATAATTTTACAAACCCTAGAAAATTTGTCTTGTCCCATAATTTATTTTTTCTTGTTTTAAATTAAAATTTATGAATTTCTAAGATTTTTTTGCCAACTTAAAAATAAACAATTAGGCCAATAATAATTATGTGCAAAATACTCATGGTTGTTTATTAATAATTCTATATCATGTAAGGCATCTTACATCCTCCCCCACTTAAGATACAAGATATCCTCATCTCACAAACTAGGGATAATCTATAATTAATTCATCTTCTTTCTCCCAAGTGGCATCTTCAATAGGGTAAAACTTCCACTTGAGTAAGAATTCTCTTAGTATCATGTTCCTAAGTGGTTTCTCTTAAATGTCTAAGGTAGATTATGGTTCAATTTTGAGTTGATCTTGGTGGGTAGGAAAGGCAACTTGTTCTCATCATCCAGAATAGGAACAGACACATATTTCTTCAATAGGCTGATATGAAACTCATTATGGATATTCACATAAGGGGGAAGTAGAAGTGTACATGCTTAATCTCCCACATAAGGAGGAAGTAGAAGTGTATATGCTCCCACCTTCCCAATAACTACATATGGTCCACAATATCTTGGTGGTGATGGCTTCTTATATTTTCCAAGAGTTAATGAACTTCTCTTAGGTTGTACTCAAAGAAAAACCATGTCTCCTTCTTCAAATATTTGATCTAACCTCATTAAATCTACATACTACTTTTACCTATCTTGGTTTACTTTAATATCCCCTACTTTAATGTCCTTTTTAAGGAAATTCATTTGATAGTCCATCTCATTTGTTAATATCTCCACCCTAATCAATGGGTTAGACCATGTTATAAAGGAGTAAGGCAATCTTGTCAATAACATTTGTTTAGATATCTCCAAGTTAATCAATGGGGCATATCACTTTAAAGGAGTGAGGCAATCTTATCTATAAAGCACACTCTAAAGGGGGTCATCCCAATACTAGGATTATAGGATGCATTATAGGTGAATTCCACCAAGTGAAGGTAATTTATCCACCTTTCAAGGTTCTCGTCCATAGTAATCTAATATCCTCAATGACTTGATTCAATCTCTTTGTGAATTCTGGATTATATGCAATGCCAAGGTCTAGAGATGTTACCACTACTTCAAAGAAGCTCCAAAGAAAGCCTTCCAAAAATTCAAAAGTGAACTTTGCATCCCTATCGCTTAATCCTTCGAGATAAACCATGCAATCTAAAAATATCCTTTAGAAATACCTTTACAACATCCAAGACTGTGCAGGTATTCTTTAAAGGAATCAAGTGGGGAAACCTCGACCAAAAATTTTGGTCAATCAATCCACTACTATCATTATTGAATCGTATCCCGAACCATTGGTAAACCTATACAAAATCTACACCATATAATTTATACAAAATGTTTAAGGGTTGAAGCCTACCATGCTTCTTTATCCTTTCTGCCTTCAAACATTGACATTGGCATTGGGTGGACATGTTTTAGTACCTCCCTTTTTAGTGCAAGCCAAAAGAAACTCTTCTTTATAGACATAATTATGCCTTTATGAATCTTGAATGCCTGCAACAATCACACTATCATGTGCCTCAACCCCATTAAGCCTAAGGTCGAACATAAAGGTCCATTAAGTTGAGATTAAGAGAGTGGAACTTGGAAGGGGTTATACCCAACATAAGGTATACCCCCTCCCTTATTCTTATGTTTACTAGCTCTTAAGATAAGGAAAACCTAGAGAAGTATAACCATCTCGGAAAAAGACGAGGATTCCTAAAAGATTAGTGGAGGCCATGGAATAAACATAAAGGTCATATAACCTTAAGTTAATCCATGTGCAGTATGAATTATTGACTAGTGAATTAGATGTGGAAGAGTTTTCCCACTTAATTGAAAAAAAAGGAATGGATGAGTATTAAGTCATTGTTAATATAAGTGGTATGAATACTGTTGGGGTGTAAAGCCCATTGTGCTAGTCCCAGTGTCCTGGGCGGCCGGACACTATTCTTTACCCTACATACCTAATAAAGGACTCAACCCTAATCACACATTGTGATTGGAGTCCACCACAACTAGTGTGTGCTTCTTCTTCTCCATCTCCTTCTTCAAGCTCACGCACCCACACACAGTACGTGCACTTTCAACTGGTATCAGAGCACAGGGCAGCATCGCAGGTGCACAAGGTCATTTCCTCCATTCGCAGTGAGGCTTGGCGTGCGCAAACAAGGCGATAAATGCTGTGGGTGAGCCCGTAGGGCTCGATACTCTCAGAATTTCGATCTGAAGTCATTTCGTGGGTCGTTCGAGCTCCAGAAGGTCTGCACAATCCATTTCGTCACTCTGTGACAGTTCGCAGGTAAGCGAATTTGGGACATTTTGTGTTTGTGTCTTTGGTCGAACAGCAAGTGCAGGTTACAGTTTAAAAAGCAGGTGCAGGTTCCATCATTCTCACAGGTCACACAGGGCACTTTCTGCAATTTCTGCAGCTTTGCCTGTTTTTCTGCAATTTCTGCAGATTTGCCTGTTTTTTCTGCAACTTTTGGCAGATTTGCTACATTGTTGTGGCGGATGTATTCTTCTGATGTATGAGATATTGTGGGTCTGATTCTGTCAGACATACCGCCGCAGCGGTTACAGATCACTATGCATTGTGGTCTATGAATGTCTCATGTGGTTAATCAGAAAATGACTGCATTTTGCTGACCTGCCAATGCCCAATTGTATGAGATCAGAGAGCTGATATTAGTCAGTGGGTGGACAGTTTATTTGGATCTCACAGTGTTTCTTGGATAGTGGTGGCTATAGTGCAGTTGTGCTTATTTGCTGAATTCTGGTCATGGCATCTTCGTCAGAGAATTCCCTGTTCAACATAGAGAAGTTGGATGGCACAAACTTCCCATTTTGGAAGGAGCAGGTTTACAACGTGCTCGTGCAAAAGAAGCAAATCAAGCCTATCAAGTTCCAAGGTGTAAAGCCAGAGGACTTTTCACAGGAAGATTGGGATGACTTGGACGAACTAGCCAGGTCTACAATCATGTTGACATTGTCCAAGAGTGTCTACTTCAATGTGAAGGATGAGAGGACCACATACACATTATGGACAAAGTTATGTGATCTGTACGAGAAACAGAGTGCTGCCTCACAAGTCTATTGGTTGAAGCAGCTTGTTGATCTCAAGATGAAGGAGGGAGTTGCAATGTCCAATCACCTCAACGAGTTCAACACTATTTTCAGTCAGCTGTCAGCGCAGAAGATAGTCTTTGAGGACTCAGTCAAAGCAATGTTTTTGCTTGTGACATTGCCAGAGAGCTGGGACACATTCCGTACAGCGATCAGTAATTCTGCACCAGCAGGTGGTCTTACAGTGGCAAATGTGGAAGGCAGTTTGCTCACTGAAGAGGTTAACAGAAAAAACCTCGATTCTACACGTAGCAGCAATGCACTTGTTGTACGTGGGAGGTCCAATGAAAAGCAAAAACCTAATGACACAGGTCGGTCAAAGTCACGTGGCCGTAATACAAAAGACATCGAGTGCTACCATTGCCATAAGAAAGGGCACGTCAAGAAAGACTGTCGCAAGTGGCAAAAAGAAAATGGTAAACAACAGAAGCAGGAAGGCGGCAATGACAAAGAGAAGACAAAGTCAAGTGTAAAGATCGAGGAGATCAATGCAGTTTGCTACAAGGAAGAAGATGGGGATATTCTTCTTACTTCAGCTTTGGAGTATGCACATTTGGTTGCAAATGATGGGTCTCTTATGCATGAGTGGATCATCGATTCAGGGGCATCATTTCATGTGACTCCACACAGGGAGTGGTTCACTACTTATGATGCATCACGCACAGGCAAAGTTCGTCTTGGCAATGATTATGCATGTGAGATTGTTGTAGTGGAAAATGTGCAGCTGAAACTTCAGAGTGGAGCTGCGTTTACACTTAAGAATGTGAGACATGTGCCTAAGCTCACCAAGAGCTTGATCAGTACAGGAGGGCAGTTGGATGACGAGGGCTATAGTTGTTATTTTGGTGACAATGCTTGGAAAATCACCAAAGGGTCTATGGTTGTAGCTCGTGGGCCAAAGTCAGGAACCTTGTAGATGTTGCATGTATCTAACATTAAAAACCATTTACTCTATGTAACCGAGCAGCCAAGTGTTTCTTTGTGGCATCGCCGGTTAGGACATATGTCCCAGAAAGGAATGGAAGTCTTATCTCGTTGTGGTTATTTGCCTGGTTTCAGTTTTTCAGATCTTCCTACTTGTGAACACTGTTTATTTGGGAAACAAACACAGTCACCACACAAGAGGGGCAGTACACGTAAGAGTGAGCTATTGTCACTGATACATAGTGATACAATTTCCATGGGGGGAGCACAGTATTTTGTCACCTTTATTGATGATTTTTCACGTAAAGTGTGGGCTTATCCCCTTAGAAGCAAAGATCATGTTCTCACAGTTTTTCAGAAGCTTGTGACACTTGTTGAAACTCAAACAGGTAAAAAGGTCAAGTGTTTGAGGTCAGACAATGGTGGGGAGTACAAATCTAAGGCTTTTCAGGATTTCTGTGACATGAAAGGCATTAAAAGAGAGTTCACTGCTCCCTACAATCCTCAACAGAATGGTGTTGCTGAGAGGATGAACCGTACTATTCAAGAAAAAGTACGAAGTATGCTGTCCAATGCTAGTTTGCCTAATGGATTTTGGGTAGAAGCTCTAGCTACAGTAATCCATCTTATCAATAGGTCTCCAAACAAGGCCTTGGATAATAAGGTTTCAGAGGAGGTATGGTCAGGGAAACCACCCTTGTACAAGCATCTCAGAGTTTTTGGTTGTGAAGCATTTTGCCATGTGCCTAGAGAATTCAAGGATAAATTGGCCCCCAAGTCAAAGAAGTGCATATTCCTTGGCTATGGTGCTCCTGGCGAGATGGGATTTCGATTATGGGATCCAGCGGCTCAGAAAATTGTTCGCAACAATGATGTCTTCTTTAATGAAGATAAGATGCACAAGAAGCCTGCTCCTACGGTTGAGATACGCAAAGTAGTGTTTCAAGAAGATGGTGTTGTGCATGGTAGAAATGATGCACAGAATGCTCCTAATGTTCAAGCTCCTCAAATGGAACAAGCTGTTCCAGAAGGTCAGCCGGTTGTCAGAAGGTCTGTGCGAGTCACAAGGCCTCCTAACAGATATGTCCCATCGTTGGACTACATCATGTTGACAGATTGCGGAGAGCCCTCTTGCTACAAGGAAGCTATGTTACAGGATGACAAGCTTAAGTGGGAGAAGGCTATGAAATCCGAAATGGATTCATTGCATAAGAATGCCACATGGGATTTAGTGCCATTGCCAAGTGGCAAGACAGCCTTACCATGCAAATGGGTGTTCAAAATGAAGGTCACAACTCATGATAGCACACCAAAGTACAAAGCACGTTTGGTGGCAAAGGGTTTTAAGCAACAACATGGCATAGATTTTGATGAAATCTTTTCACCTGTTGTCAAAATGACCACTTTGCGTTCTGTGCTTGCATTGGTTGCTAGAGAGGACATGGAGCTTGTCCAAATGGATGTTAAGACAGCGTTCTTACATGGTGATCTTCATGAGGAACTATACATGCGGCAGCCAAAGGGGTTTGTTGTGACAGGCAAAGAGCACTTGGTGTGCAAGCTACGAAAGAGCCTTTATGGTCTTAAGCAGGCACCAAGAGAATGGTACTATAAGTTCCACACATTTATGCTCTCTCAAGAGTATAAGAGGAGCAATATCGATCATTGCCTCTATACAAAGCGTGCTACAGATGGTAGTTTGCTGATTTTGATCCTATATGTGGATGACATGCTACTTGCTGGACAACATAGTGATGAGTTAGCAGCCTTGCAGTCAAAGTTGAATGATACGTTTGACATGAAAGATTTGGGTGATGCGACTCATATTTTAGGCATGC
>Ga0115856_100132_pt1 | contig 24221 bp, 18 predicted proteins | sample InSIn4gowninarea_FD_83870 | JGI IMG/M metagenome (GOLD analysis project Ga0115856, IMG submission 83870)
AAACCAGAAAAAAAAAAAATAATTTTTTTTGTGCTAATCGAAAGACCACACTTTTTAATGCGAAAAAAAAAAAATAAAAATTTTTTTTTTGTGCTGCTCGCACACAAAGTGATGCGTTAAATGATGTGAAAAAAGCTTTCGTAATATTTAAACATTAACACTATAGGGCAAAGCCGGGCGTTCCGGTTTTTTATAATATAGGAGAATAGTAGATTAAAGTTGATACAGAATAGTGTAAACCGTCTAACACTGGAGCAGGATATATACCTAGTACAACTGTAAATACAACTAGTGTTAATAATATAAAGAATTCTCTTTTATTAAGATCAGGAATATTAACAAAGAAGAATTTAGAATATGCACCAGCAAATGCTATTCTATTAAACATGTATATTGTATATGCTGCAGAAAATACTATAGAAGAACTAGCGAAAGCACCTAGTAAAGGCATTCTTTCAAAAGTACCATATAAACACATAAATTCTCCTATAAAGTTAAGAGTTAAAGGAGTACCTGCGTTACCTAAACACAGTATGAAGAACAATATAGAAAATAATGGCATTAATTGAGTAATACCTCTATAATAAGTAATTAATCTAGTTGAAGATCTATCATATAAAACACCTCCAGCACAAACAAATAGACCACTAGATACAAAACCGTGACCTAATCCAAGTGCAATACCACCTTCTATTCCTTGAATTGAATTACTAAATACACCTAATAAGTACACCGCTGCATGACTTACAGAACTATAAGCAATAAGCTCTTTAACATCTATTGTTCTTAATGTACTAAAACTAGCGTATATTATAGTAATTACACCTATAACATAAACTACAGGTGTGAAATAAAAATAAGCTTTAGGTAATAATGGTAAAATTAATCTAAGAATACCATATAAACTTAGTTTTAATACAATTCCTGCTAGAATTATACTACCACCTAAAGGAGATTCAACGTGAGCTTTTAATAGTCAACTGTTTAAAAAGATAGTAGGTGTTTTAACCGCAAAAGCTATAAATATACCAATAAATAAAAAGATTTGAGTCATGTAATTAAAATTAGTTTTATATAATGCATCAAAATCAGTAGTTCCCATTATAGATGACATCGTAAGAATAGATAATAATAAAAATAAAGAACCTAATAATGTATATAAAAATAGGTAAAAACTGGCTCTAACTCTGTTACTAGAACCAAATAATCCGATTAATATAAATAATGGAGGTAGTATACTTTCAAAAAAAATATAGAATAGTAATACATCTAATACTAAGAAAACGGCTAATAATAATGTTTCAAGTAATAAAATAATTATTACGTAAGATTTTACATTTTCTGATATAGAACTTCAATTAGATAAAAGTGCAATAGGCATTATTATAGTAGTTAAAATTACAAAGTATATAGATATACCATCTACACCTAGATAAAAATCAAAACTACTTACTTTATGATATTCTTGCACAAATTGAAATTGGTTACTACTAAAATTAAAAAATATAAAAACGATTAATGAAACAAATAGATTAATTAAAGATGTAACTAAACCAGTTACTTTAATTTGTCTTAGATTTGAATAAGAATTGTCATGATACATTGTTGTAGAGATTAAAAAGATACCTGCTATAGGTATTAATAATAAAAGCATAAGCAACATTAGATATTAATAAAGATATATAAAAGAAATTTCCCGTTTAAAAAAATTTTTAACCCTGAGTTTTTCGAAGAAGAAAAGCGTTAAAATAAAAATAAATTTTTATAACACCCTGCATATCTGCATGGTAAAATATAAATCTAGCCGTTAAACGCTCCGCGCTTGATGTAAGACCGCGTTTAACGGCTTTATTAATAAAAAGCCTAAAGATAGCGTAGCGCTCTGCGTTAAAAACATTCTCACCCAAGAGTCGAACTTGGACACAGATATTAGGAATATCTTGTTCTGCCATTAAACTAGCAAGAGTTTTTTTTTTTTACGGTAAAACGTTAAAATAGTGAGATATTGCTAGGTATTATTTCAAAACTATATAAAATACAAGGAACTAATACAACAAAAGCAATTACTATTGGTAATAATATAGTTCAACAGAATGTCATTAATTGATCATAACGTATTCTAGGGAAAGATGCTCTTACTCATATGAAAACAAAAATCATAATACAAGATTTTAATCCTAAACTTAAACCAGATATTAGTCCTTCTATTAAAGGATAAGATAAAAATTCAAAAAATTTATCTGGGTTTTCAATAAATGTATAGTCTATTTCTTGCATTACATACAATAAAGGCATCAGGTTTAAAAGATAACCACCAAGGAAAAGAATACTTGTTAATGTACAGATAAGCACTATACTTCCATACTCTGCTAAAAAGAAAAATACAAATACAACTGCTGAATGTTCTGTCATAAATCCACTAACTAATTCAGACTCCAAAAAATAAAAAAGATGCCAAGTTAACACCGGCTTTAAACGGGTTAAATTAACAGGGGTTTACTTTAAAATCAAACCTATTTTTGTAAGCTTGACCACTGTTTAGATATTTACCTACCGTAACCTTAGATATATTTAAATAATCCGCCAAGTCCACATTACAATTAAACCTTTTTACTAAATCACCATGTAAATCATAAATACCTACTCCATGAGGATGTTTCATCTTTTTTTCACTCAAAAGTTTTTTAGTTTCTTCTGTATGAGTTTTACCGTACATAGGATTTAATACTCCAGGTTTACTTATTAAACTTTTTGCTGAATCACTATGATGTTTACTTCAAAAAGGATGATTAGTTTTGTCTTCAAATCTTTTAATCATTTTGCCTTTAGCACTATCAGTATGTTTATATCCAGTTAGACTTGTAGCTGTTCTCATAAAATTATAAAGAAGATTAAATTCAATTTTTTGTATATAACTATCTTCTAAGTCAGTTAATGCTTTATGACTAATCTTTTTACTATCGTAAGTAAACGCTCCGCGCATCATAAACGCAAAAATTAAAATTATGTAAACCGTATTTACAAATAGCAGATTGTAGCGCGCTATTAGATTTTCTATTTGTAATATGTTCATTTACTCTTAAGTAAAAATCTTTGGCACTACAAAAAAAAATATATATATTTTTTTTCTGTACTGTTTACCATTTATCAAGTTAACCAAGCTGTACACACCTGATTTATTCGAAAGTACATCTCGTTTAGACGATATAGAATTTTTATCCTGCAAATTAGAGATAGTTATAATAGGTGTAAATGGATTAATCCTTGGTGAGGATGAAGTAGAATAACACCTACGGTTTTTAAATATATTGCGGTTAAGAAATCTTTACAAGGAAGATATCGTTTAAGTGGTAACTCCTTTTTTATTATCTTTGACTTTCATCAAAGTTTGGACTATATCATGTACAAACCTCGATTAAAAAAAAAAAACCCATCGAGGTTTGTACGTTCGCGTGTAGTCTCTGAGGATCCTACTTATAATCTTCAATAAAGATTACTTTGGTTTCCTGCTGATTGCCCATTGTAACATCCTCAAGATTTTCACTCTTCCTTCTACTGTATTATGGTTACTAGCTTTTACATATTATTTCATTAATATCTTATGTTAAAACCAGTTAAGTTATTAGGATAAAGTACTGGAGGTTTTAGGGGTTTCCAGCATATAGCGAACTTTAACGAGGCCAAGTCTGTCTAGCCTCGGCTAAATCAAAAGGAGCTCTATTTGTTTCTGCAACCGCTCCTATAAAAAATATAATGAAAACCGGGAATAGTGGTACTATAAATCACACAGCTCTTTGAGCTTCTATATTTACAGTTAAATTTAAACTTCCTGTTAGTAATATTACTAATAAGATAGCACTGCTTAATATTAATTCATAACTAATTAATTGGGCTGTACTTCTAAGTGCAATGTTATTATACTTTAGAGTATAATATTTGGACCATATCTTTATCTATAGCGCGAAGCGTTAAATGCAAAATATAATACAAGTAAGAATCCTTAATTTAAACCGGTTAACCAACTAATCTATTTACAAACTACACATTATATTTATCCCATTTAACCGTTAAAGTTTTTCAGCTTTTAGCTAAAAGAGGTCTATTTTCCTCATCCGCTTTGTGAGCTGAAAGATCCTTTAACTCATATATTAATGGTATTAAATGCAATCGGTTTTTTTTCATAGATCTGGAAGGGTAATTTTTAAAATACATAAGTAATTTAAGTATATTCTCTTTATTAGAAAGATATCACTTAAAGCTATTTGTAGTTCTATCTATATATATAGATCCTCCGTACAAGTCTACTAATGGGAGAAGTAATTCTTTGGTTTTTTGAGTTAATGTGATAGCCAATTGTCCATTGGATTTATTTAAGGTTACACTACCGTCTGCGTCAAAGAAACCTGATAACCAACCATTTTCATAAGTTAATTTTTCAGGTGTGATTAGACTTATACCGTATTTAATACAAATTTTATTTAATTGCATTAAGCGGTATGAATTTCTAATTTCTCCATTTATATCATGAATTAAAGCTAAAAATCCTTTTTTTGCGCGTAAACTGTATCTTATTGCTTTTACACCAGAAACCAGTTTGATAGAGCCTCCATATACATTTTTTACTATTTGTAAGGCATGTTCATCTCTGATATCCATTGTAATATCTAAACTTGCATAACCTTTTTTAGTTAAATGGAACGAACCATCTCCATCAATTAAACCAGCTAATCATTGATTTCACCTTCTCTCTTTACCACCCGGATTTTTAGGATGGTTTACTCGTATATATGTTCTTCGGCTAATCCGGTTAGGATTAATCCGAAACATAGATAACAAACGTATGGCCTCTGAAGTTCCTACTAACGAGTTAAACGCTTTGGTTACTTGCGGATTGTTCACCTTTAAAAGGGTTTTTACTTTAGAGCCCTCTTTATTGCAAGGAGTTACACGTAAAGTACCTAGTAAAGTTTTTCGAGGTGAAGTAAACCTCTTAATGAATTTCCCGCTTATAGTTTGTTTTAAATAAAGACTCACATCTTTAACGGGCCACTTTGACCCTAAAAAAGCATATTTTGAATTAGCTGATCAACCTGCTAACAAGATACCATATGTTGCAAGTGAAGAAACTGCCAGCATATAAAGTATACCTAAGTTAAAATCTCATACTGCTAGACCAGGTCCATACGGTATAACAGCATAACCTAAAAGTGAGAATATTAAAGTTATTATAGGACCTAGGAAAAATAAAACAATATTAGCCTGTGTAGGTGATACATACTCTTTTAAAAGTAATTTAAGAGCATCTGCAAACGCTTGTAAAAGACCATAGTATCCAACTATATTAGGCCCTAGTCTTCTTTGCATACTTGCCATGGTTTTTCTTTCAGCAACTGTAACAAATGCTACAGTTAATAAAGTAGGAATAGTAACTAATAAAACTTCAATTATAGAAATGAATGTAGGTATATATAACATATTAAAATATAAAAATACTAAGTATAAAAAAAAAGATTAAAGAGTTGTGTAAACTTTTAACTTTTTTTTTTAAAAAACTTAGGTTAATGACATAGGTGATTTTCAACGCCTAAGGAAAAAAAAACCTTTTTTTCTTGCGTAATCTTGCGTCTATTATTAAAAGGCTAGTTTTTTCACGTTTTAACTAGTGAAAGGGGTTAAACAGGTAAAAAGCTCTGGAGTGAAAAACTTTATACAAAAAACGGTATATACCATCTTTTTTTTTTTTAACGCATCACTTTGTGTGCGAGCATCACAAAAAAAAAGAATTTCTTTTTTTTATTAGCGCTTAAAAAAAGAAAACCGGCTAAAAGTTATTACACTAAAGATCTTACCGACTATTTTAATAAATAATAATAATTATTCTTATCCAAGAGTCGAACTTGGATCCAGATATTAGAAGTATCCTGCTCTACCATTAAGCTAATAAGAGTTTAGATTTTTTTTTTTTTAATTTATTGTTCTTGTAGTCAAGATAAGAATTTTTCAAGTGATACTGACTCTATTGCTATAGGCATAGAGCTATGTAAAATACCACAGATTTCTGAACATTGTCCAAAGAATAAACCTTCTCTATTTATAAGTACAGAAAATTGATTTAATCTACCAGGGTAAGCATCACATTTAATACCTAAAGCGGGACAAGCATATGAATGTATTACATCCCCACTTGATACAATAAATCTAACGTGTGTTAATTCTGGAAGTATAACTCTATTATCCACTTCTAACATTCTTAATGCACCATCTTCCAGATCTGATTCAGGAACTAAGTATGAATCAAATTCTAATTCTTCATCATCTTCATTTAAGAAGTCAGGGTATTGGTAGCTTCAATATCACTGGTGACCTTCTACAAACACTGTTAAAGAAGGGTCAGTAACTTCGTCCATTAAGTATAATAATTTAAAAGATGGGAATGCGATTAAGATTAATATAAGTGCCGGTGTTATAGTTCAGATTAATTCTATTAGTGTCGAGAAAACATAAGTACTTTCATACTTAACCGGACTATATCTTACCTTATATAAGGTTTCCACGTTTAGTCTCTGAGGATCCTACTTAAGTCGTTAATACTTGTTGGTTTCCTGCTGATAATCCATTGTACATCCTTTAGAGTTATCACTGATAAAGTTTATATTTATATTATCTTTATAGTACCTAAAGGCTTTAGGAGTTTCCAGCATATAGTGAAATTTTACTCATAGTTTTTTTAAGTTTATTTTGGAGATTCTCCAATGAATTTATATCTATCTTTAAAAATTTTTCCTGAATTTATATAAAGTTTTATAGTATTACTACTAATATCTAAAAATTTAGCTGCTCTTCTTATTGAAATAAAGCTACCTATTAATTTAAACCCTTCTGAATCACATTTTTCGTGTATGTTAACAGAATAACCTTTTATCGCACTCATTTTTAATAAAGTTTCTTCAGAATGTTTTCTACCTAAAGCTTTTTGTCTCATTAATTCTTTAGTTTCTTCAGTATGAGTTTTACCCAGATTATTTATCTTAGATCTTGTCAAAGCCATAAGTTCTTTAGTTTCTTCAGTGTGAAGACGACCAAATAAAGGAGATTTTTCTTTAACATAAACACCTTTTAAAGCTTTACTTATTTTTGTTTTGGTTTCTTCAGAAAGTTTATTACCTGAAGAACTTCCTGCTATTTTTAAAGTATTATATCTAGGATTTAGATTATCCATATAATATTGTTCTCTTTCTGTTAAATTAGCTCTATCACAGTATTCTAATATCTCTAATGAAAAATTAGAATATCCGTATTTAATTAAAGCTCTACTTATTACAAGAGTTTCTCTATTTTTTAAATAACTAAGATTGAAATATTTAATAAATCTTTTAGCTAAATCTATAGATTGTCCAACATAGATATCTTTCGTTATTTTATTTGTTCATTTATAAATTCCGGATTTATTTTTATTATCCTTTATAATTAATTTTCTCATAGAAAAAGCATCTTCGTAAAACTTTACACTAACGTAAGAAGAGGTACTGTAAAACTTTATATAATTCATTTTTTTAACGCTAAACTTAAAACACTTTTGAGAAGGCACAACTTTACCGTGATTTAGATATTTGTTACTAATTGGAGATTTACTGTTAACATAATTTCTAATTATAGAAACTAAGATTCAACCTACACCAAATAACACTATTACTAAGTAAAACATAATATTGTCATGTAATTCTACTAATGCTTCCATTTGAGGGCTAGCACTATCTTGGAAATATACACCTCATGCTCTAGGTGCATCGCAAATTGTAAAAAAGTTGTTAAAAAAGATATTCATAATATGTGTTTAATTTAACTATTTAATATCTATAGTATTCAAGCATAAAAGTTAATTTAAAACTTTTTCTAGATTAATTAGTAAAAACCCGTTTAAAAATCTAGATGATATTTACCAAAAAAGTGTTTTCCTGAAGTTTAATTACTACTATAATATAAATATATATTATAATAATATATATTTTTTTTTTTATATTATAATTATTCTTATCCAAGAGTCGAACTTGGATCCAGATATTAGAAGTATCCTGCTCTACCATTAAGCTAATAAGAGTTTTTTTTTATGCATTATTCAAAGCATCTAATATTCTACTACCTATAGAATTAGGGTTTAATCCACGACCGGGGTCTGACGCAATATCGCTATATAAAGAAATTTTTGTAGTGTCTCCTTTTCCAAGGATTTTACCACAAAAAACTTTTACACGTACATCGTTACCTTGATAACTAGATGCAAATGTGCGTAGAGTATTAAACTCCATAGTTCCGGGATGAATATTTAAATTACCCAAAGTAACAATGGGGTCGTATAGAGCGTTTTCCCCAACATTACCACGTCTTATTTGGATTATTAATTCACATCTGGACCTCAAATCCATCATTCATCCGTTATAATGATCACCAGGCACAAGTGCATTACCTAAGACCGGACTGGAATCTGACATTTTTAATGTACCATCTTCCAGATCTGATTCAGGAACTAAGTATGAATCAAATTCTAATTCTTCATCATCTTTATTTAAGAAGTCAGGGTATTGGTAGCTTCAATATCACTGGTGACCTTCTACAAACACTGTTAAAGAAGGGTCAGTAACTTCGTCCATTAAGTATAATAATTTAAAAGATGGGAATGCGATTAAGATTAATATAAGTGCCGGTGTTATAGTTCAGATTAATTCTATTAGTGTCGAGAAAACATAAGTACTTTCATACTTAACCGGACTATATCTTACCTTATATAAGGTTTCCACGTTTAGTCTCTGAGGATCCTACTTAAGTCGTTAATACTTGTTGGTTTCCTGCTGATAATCCATTGTACATCCTTTAGAGTTATCACTGATAAAGTTTATATTTATATTATCTTTATAGTACCTAAAGGCTTTAGGAGTTTCCAGCATATAGTGAAATTTTACTCATAGTTTTTTTAAGTTTATTTTGGAGATTCTCCAATGAATTTATATCTATCTTTAAAAATTTTTCCTGAATTTATATAAAGTTTTATAGTATTACTACTAATATCTAAAAATTTAGCTGCTCTTCTTATTGAAATAAAGCTACCTATTAATTTAAACCCTTCTGAATCACATTTTTCGTGTATGTTAACAGAATAACCTTTTATCGCACTCATTTTTAATAAAGTTTCTTCAGAATGTTTTCTACCTAAAGCTTTTTGTCTCATTAATTCTTTAGTTTCTTCAGTATGAGTTTTACCCAGATTATTTATCTTAGATCTTGTCAAAGCCATAAGTTCTTTAGTTTCTTCAGTGTGAAGACGACCAAATAAAGGAGATTTTTCTTTAACATAAACACCTTTTAAAGCTTTACTTATTTTTGTTTTGGTTTCTTCAGAAAGTTTATTACCTGAAGAACTTCCTGCTATTTTTAAAGTATTATATCTAGGATTTAGATTATCCATATAATATTGTTCTCTTTCTGTTAAATTAGCTCTATCACAGTATTCTAATATCTCTAATGAAAAATTAGAATATCCGTATTTAATTAAAGCTCTACTTATTACAAGAGTTTCTCTATTTTTTAAATAACTAAGATTGAAATATTTAATAAATCTTTTAGCTAAATCTATAGATTGTCCAACATAGATATCTTTCGTTATTTTATTTGTTCATTTATAAATTCCGGATTTATTTTTATTATCCTTTATAATTAATTTTCTCATAGAAAAAGCATCTTCGTAAAACTTTACACTAACGTAAGAAGAGGTACTGTAAAACTTTATATAATTCATTTTTTTAACGCTAAACTTAAAACACTTTTGAGAAGGCACAACTTTACCGTGATTTAGATATTTGTTACTAATTGGAGATTTACTGTTAACATAATTTCTAATTATAGAAACTAAGATTCAACCTACACCAAATAACACTATTACTAAGTAAAACATAATATTGTCATGTAATTCTACTAATGCTTCCATTTGAGGGCTAGCACTATCTTGGAAATATACACCTCATGCTCTAGGTGCATCACAAATTGTAAAAAAGTTGTTAAAAAAGATATTCAAATATGTGTTTAATTTAACCATTTAATATCTATAGTATTCTAGCATAAAAGTTAATTTAAAACTTTTTCTATAATGTAAAGTCTATTTTTTTACTTTAACAGTATAGATGATATTTACCAAAAGTAGTAATAAGGATTTATCTGTAATCCTACTAATATATTTATTTTTAACGCATCACAGAGTGTGCGCTTAATAAAGCTTTTTTTAACGCATCACTTTGTGTGCGAGCAGCACAAAAAAAAAATTATTTTTTTTTTTCATCACAGAGTGTGCGCTTAAAATTAAGATAAGAAGATAGAGGAAAGGGTTAAACTACATATAATAATAAAAAGGCGATCATTAATGCGAATAAACCAGTAGCTTCTGCAAAAGCGAATCCTAATATAGCATATGAAAACAGTTGACCTCTTAATGAAGGGTTTCTTGCTACACCTAATATTAATGCTCCAAATACCACACCAATTCCTACACCAGCTCCTACTAAACCTATTGTTGCTAATCCTGATCCTATAATTTTTGCAGCTTGTATCATTTTTAATAATTTTAAATCTAGCGGCACTTTGTGACGCGTTATAAAGGAAACCTTTTACTATTTTATATTATTATTTTTTTTAACGCAGAGCGAGCATTAAAAAAAAAACCTAAAAAAAAAGGTTGAATATATCTATGTATACATGTAGTCTAATTCTATTTACATAAAAAGAATACTACATTACTAATGAGTTTATTCGTTTCTAATTTTCTAAAACATATGACTTTATCCGATACCTTTGGTCCATGATTTAGGGTTTATAGGGATACACGTTAAACCATGGCCAAAGACCACCCTGTGGACAAGTATACTATTACTACATTATTATTTAACTTTACTTATTTTTAGCTTTTTTTTTTTCTTGCGCTTATCTTTTTTTTAGCGCAGAGGGTTAAATTGGTTTAATGTAATTCTAAAGCATCTTTTACATAAGAACATGATAATACTACGAAAACTTGAGCTTGTATAAAGGCTATAGCTAATTCTAATCCTGAGAAAGCTATAATAAATGCTAATGGGAAGAACCCTAAAAAGAAGAATATAAATCCACTTGTCATAATGTTGTAAGTAAATCCACTTAATATACTTAATAGCATGTGACCACTTAAAATGTTAGCAGCTAATCTTAGACCTAATGACACATTACGCGCTAGGTATGAGATAAATTCTATTAAAACTAATAATGGTAACAAGGCTAATGGACAACCTGCAGGTACAAATAAAGAAAAGAATTCTAATCCGTGTTTATTTAAACCTAAAAGTGTAGCACCTAATACTAATGTAAAACTAAGTGAGAATGTAAGTACAAAATGACTTGTTGAAGCAAAACTATATGGAACCATACCGATTAAATTGTTAATTAATATAAATACAAATAATGTATACATTAAAGGGAAGTATACTTGTCCACTTTTGGCATTTATTTGACTTACAACTATACCGTGTACTGTAGCATATATAGTTTCTTGGCTGATTGATCAGCTATTTGATACAACTTTATTATGGTTAGTAGCCATTAAGTTTAAAATTAACACTAAGTATCCACCTATTGTTAAGTATAAACCAATGTTAGTTAAAGAGATTGATAAATTACCTAGTATAGGTGCGTCTAAGCTTAATAAATTTCTAATTTCGAATTGATCTAAGGGGCTTGTTATGTTTATAAATGAGTTCATGTAATTAATAAATTTTTGTATATATTTAAATAAGGATATGGTAAAGGCAGCGCCGCACAAAAAAAAAATCTTTTATGCAGCCACGCGTTAACATCATTTTTTGGCATCTTTCTTTTTTAGCGCAGAGCGTTAAAGAAAAAAAAAAGATGTCAAAAACGTTGCTATAAGAGATAATTAAAGTTTACTTATAAATAAACGTGTAGTGAATAAACGAACAAATCTTGGTAATACATATTTTGAAAAGATGTATATAAGAGTTACAAGTATTGCAAATGCAAATGTAACTTCGTTAATAAAATAAAATGGTACTAATTGAGGCATGGTTTATATTACATAAATTTGTCATTATAAAAAATATGACAGAATCTAACTATAGATTTAGGATTTATAGGTATAAACATAGATGTATAACACAAAGCGTTATATCTATATAATTGTTGCATTACTAATAATCTTTTTTTGGTTTTTTTTTTGTATGGTTAAATCTAACCGATGAAGTAGCAGGTATGTATTCTAACTCTTTTTTATAAAAGAAGTCTGTTTACTTTCTATAGATAACGCGTTTTTCCCTAATTCAAACGCAAAACCAAGAGTTAAAACTAAAAAGAAGATAAGCATAATAATTAATCCGAACACTCCATTAACATAACCGCTCACCACGTAAGGGTAAACCAGCAGGATCTCTAAATCAAAAAGAAGGAAAAGTAAGGCAAATATAAAGAAAGATATACTAAACTCACTTCTATTTTGCCCAAGAAATGAATGAAACCCGCACTCAAAGGCAGAGTCTTTTTCTTGGTAAGGGTTGTGAGGAGCAAATATAATGTTAATCGCTAATAAAATAAATGCAAGTATAGGTATAAAAACCAGAAAAAAAGTTTGGCTAGTCATTTACGGTTTGAATAATATTAATGTTAATATATTTGCTATGCTGAATCATTCATTTGGTATATAGATAAATAGTAATAATATTAAAGTAAGTACTGAAATTACGTTACTTAATGCACTACTTAATACTATATTTTCTAGTTTAAAGTTTACTTTTTCGTTTTTCAAATTGGCGTCACGAAGTGTTGCCCTATCTTGAATATTACCTTGTAAGTTCAAGTTTTCTAAACTAGGGTTGATTTTATACTCGTCTTTGAAAAAAAATATATTTTTAATTACATTTAAATAATAAACTGCTGAAATTACACTAGTTAATATTGCAACTAATGCCATAAATACATAACCATTATCTAAAGCAGCACTTAACACCATCTGTTTTGCAAAAAAACCTATTAGCGGTGGTACTCCTGCAAATGAAAATAGTGTTATCGCTAAACTTAATGATAAATAAGGGTTTATGTAAAAGTAACCTTTTATTTGGCTAATTAATTGTATAGGAGAATTATTTTTATCTATTAAGTCATCTCTATGTTTTTCGTCTTTATATACATACAAGTAGAAACTAAACCCTATTGTAACTAATATTACAAAAGCATTTAAATTTGATATTGTATATGCTATAATATAAAAAATATACGCTTGTATTGATTCCATACTATTAATACTTAACGCTAATAGAATAAATCCTACGTGACTAATTGTACTATAGGCAAATAATCTTTTTATTCTAAATTGTGTTAATCCTAATACGGATCCAATTATTAAAGAGAATAAACTACTAATAAGTAAACAGTTTGTTCAAGAGAAAACAAAAAGAGTTTTTTCTGTATAATACACTAATTCTAAGAAGAAAATAAAAATGGATATTTTTGCTACTAGAGCTACAAATGTTGTAACTATTGTAGGAATTGCATCATATACATCCTTGGAAGTAAAATTTATCATACAAATTAGCTTGCTTAATGACTTTATACAAGTAAAATAGATAACTAGGTATATTCTTTTATTATTAACTATCAGAAAAGATTACTGTCGCGACGCAGAGCGCGCGCTAGATTTTATTATTCATTATTCTCTCTACTTCTGTTCATACCTCCCTTAATAAGTATAATTTGTTCAAATCCTTCCTTAGTAAGATGAGCATCCTTTTTTATAAAGAATGCAATCTTAGCTCAATCTTGGAAATCTTTGGATTTCACACCCAGGATAGGATATTCCAGGAAAAAAGGTAATATTTTTTCATAGATTTCTTTGAAGTTTTGACATTTAAATTCCGCATATTTTTTATAAGAGTATGCTTGCCCACACCCAAAGAAATCCTTTAAGCATTTAATAAGAGAGATATCCCTGAAATGTTGAGTTAAAACAAATACCAACTCAACACGTTTTTCTACATTATAATCTTTAACTCTAACTTTAGCTATGAAAGAACCATCCCCTGAAGCAAAACCTGCCACTCAATAAGGATGTATAGGAAGTAAATCCCTTACATCAATCAAAGGTCTAATTTCAGGAATGTAATTAGGGAAAGCTTCTTTTAATGCGGGAGTTAATCCTCGGTTAATAGATGCTCTTATATTAATAATCTCTTTTAATCCAAGAGATGTTAAATGTTCACCCTTCTTCATCATTAGAACAGCCTTTTTAAATAAAAGATAATAATCCTGTTTTTGAGTGATTAAAGGGTACTTATCGAAATGAGGAAGAATTACTGTGATAATTTGGTGTAAAGAACTTACCGTAAAATCACAGCAATCATTTCTCACTTTACTTACACGGCCTATACCACCAAAGAATTCTTGAATATCTTTTAACAGTTTACGGTCTTTTTTATGAAGATTTATAATAAAATTAGCTTCTATTTTTCAACCTTGGCTGCTTCTAGGTGATTTACGTGCGATAAGAGTGAAACATCCTTCTGCATCTGCGAATCCTGTAACAAATAAAGGAATATTAAGTAGAGGAGATATATTAGGAATAATATTATTACTATTTGTATAAAATCTAGTCCCAAGGGGGACTCACCTCGAAGGTCGCCCTCCGGGGCTAGTTGGCGTAATTTGGTTAGAAGGGATTTTTACCGAACGGTTTCTCTCGAAACCTAATAGAGTACATCTTAAATACGAAAATCCGTATCAACTACCGTATACTCGTTGCTCTTTTACAGTCAGGTTTTTTTTGAATAAGCCTTAGCTAATTTTTTGCAATAAATATCTTTCTTTATAAGGCTTCAGGGTATTTCGAGAAAAATACATTCTAATACTTCCTGTAGGTACACCTAAAGCTTTTCCTACTTCATTCATTGAAGGATATAGTTTTTTTATCTTAGTTTCCAGGTCCAGTACTTCTACCGGTACGTTAGGACTTCCTGCTCCTTCTGCTCGTTTACGCCCTTTACCTCCTGTACCATTTTTGTTCCCTATTGCCGCAGCAGACATTTTTTCTTTGGTTTCTTCAGAATGTATAGAACCTAAACGGGAACCAGCATGAAATAAAATATTATACTTTGGTTTTAATAAATCCAGATAATATTGCTCTCTTTGAATAACTTCGGATGTAGCACAATATTCCAGGATTTCTAAAGTAAAGCTAGAATAACCATACTTTAGTAAACCACGATATATCAAACTTTTCCTCCTTTTTTGCGCTGATCCTAAGAAATAAATGTTATAATAACATTTCAATCTTCTCTCTAGATTAACACTACTACCTATATAGCTTTTATTATTAATTAAATTTGTTCAGCGATATATCCATCGCTCCGCGCAGGCTTTACTTTTAACCTCTTTTAGTATTAAGGCCTTATCTTGATAAGCATTTTTATATACTTTTACTGGCTGAAAAGACGGTACAATAGGTGAAGAATTAGTAGAATAACCTTTAAATCACCCGGCTTTTACTGACACTGGACTACTCTTATAAGGAGTCGTTTTCCACGCAGTTCTGGGGTGTTTCACATGTACTAGTGTAGTAGAAGTAGAAGAGAAAAGTAACACATTAGAGTGCAGTACAGGCAAGGAGAGAATGATGTAGATAAAAAAACCCGGTGCAAAATTAAGCAAATTATTTAAACCTAAGTAAGTGACTGATTTAGATCCGCGATTAGCCACTCTCTTTTCAGAAGTCTTAAGGGTTGTTACCATACATGAGTGATTACTTCATCCACCGGCAGCCTTTCGACTGTGGCTTGGTACCTTAAGTTCTAGGCCGTCCCCGGAATTTGGTAGTTTGTCCCGTGTGCACGATGCTAGTGCGAATGATTTCCCAAATCATTGTTCAGGACTTCAAAAATGGAAAGGTGCTGCACCTATTTTAAATAAAAATCCTACTGAAAGGATTATTAATGAAAGATGTATGTAATATGGTTTGTATCAAGATAACAACATAGGATATAAATCAGGATAGACTTCAGAAATACTACTAACCACATATATACCTTCAAGGTTTGTTGTACCTGAATTTGCATAAAGTAAACTTGAACCTAGTAAGATGAAACAAGATGATAAACCTCCTAGTAAGAAATATGTTAAACCTCCACTAGTTGCTTGTTCGGAGTCTCTATACAAAGTAGAAATTATATATAGCCCATAACTTTGTAGTTCTATTGCTAAAAAGATTGAAACTAGATCACTTGCACTCATTAAAAAGGCTGCACCAGTTAAAACGAATACAATAATTAAAGAATACTCAAGTATTCTAAATTGTTCTCCCATTTTATTACTTAACTTCGTTTTATTATAGGTAAATTTACCAAAGATTAATTTTTTTAAACTGGAATATTCTTTTAAATATACTTTTCTAGGATAAAAACTTGTTAAAGTTAATATAATTGCGCTGATTAAAAAGATAAAGATATTAAAACTTTGTGTAAAGGCTGTAACATGGAATAAACCTCCATATATACCAATTCCTTTATCTAAACTCATAACAAAAAGGTTATTAAAAGCTAAAAAGATGGTTAAAATTAATGATACCATAACTATTCTAGAGAACAGTATGGATTTGTCTTTTCTTAAACTAAGAGCATTTGAAATTAATAAATAGGTTAATAATGAGATTAACATAAGGTTTTTAGCGCAGAGCGTTATTTTTTTTGATTTTTTTTTTTTTTTTAGTTATTTTTTTTTTTTTTTTTTTTTTTTTTTTTTTTTTTTATATTTTTTTTTTTTTTTTTTTTTTTTTTTTTTTTTTTTTTTTTTTTTTTTTTTTTTTTTTTTTTTTTTTTTTTTTTTTTTTTTTTTTTTTTTATTAAAGCAAGTACTGATATTACGTTACTTAATGCACTACTTAATACTATATTTTAGAATTTCAAATTTACTATTTCGTTTTTCAAAAAAAACGTCATAAAGTCTTGCCCTATCTTGAATATTACCTTGTAAGTTAAAGTTTTTTTAACTTTATAATAAGAAATCTGTTGCGTTTTTAGGATATTTCCTGATAAGAAAGCGCTAACTTAATAATAAATAACAGTTTATGTAAAAATAGCCTTTATTTGGCTAATTGATTGTATAGGAGAATTATTTTTATCTATTAAGTCATCTCTATGTTTTTCGTCTTTATATACATACAAGTAGAAACTAAACCTATTGTAACTAATATTACAAAAGCATTTAAATTTGATATTATGTATTAAGTGAAATGTTCTCTGTACTTAGCATATACATTATATGCTTTATTTATTAAAACATAATAAATATTATCCTGGTCAGTCTCAGAGGGGGGATTTAATTCATAGATTTGGGATAACAAAGACATTATATACTGGTGTAAGTTTTGTACCCGACTAATATATAGTTGGATTTCTTCCAATATTTGCGCTCTTTGTAAAGCCGAGCTATCATCAGAAAAATATATTTTTCTAGGTGCTTGCATCACTGCTGTAAGAGCTTCCTCTAACTGCGCTGTGTTTAAACTTTCTAAAGCCGGTAGGTCACTTTCTCCTTCAATACTATATCTCACATTATTATCCATTAAAAATTGGGTGAAGTTGTTTAAAATTTGATCCAATGTTAATATCTCTCTTTCAGCCAAAAAAATAACGTTACTATAAAAATAAGGCTTCTTAGGGCCTTTTTTTTCAGAGTTTTTATCGTTATTATTGCTATCGTTACTACCAGAGGTTCCACTAAAACCTGTATTCATGTAAACAATTAAAGATTGGTAATTAAAAATTGGTTTAATTTTTTTAAAACAATAATTAGAAATGTTATAAGTGCTTTCGCTAATTTTTGTTAAATTTAATCTGTTACAAAATAAATTAACTAAAATACCTACGAAAGGTATAATATAAGGCATACAGATATAATTTTTTTTTAGCGCTAAAAAACTATATATATATATATATTTTATTTTGCCTACATTATATAGTATATCAAATCCACCATAAATATCGACTGAATTTTTTAATCTATAAGGTTTTAGACTATTAATATTTTTTACGGATATTTCGTTATATTCTAATGGCTCTGTGTATAATAAATTAGATGCCAAGTTACTAACATTTGTCCATATGTCAGCAATATCAGCAAAATCTAAAGGCTGATATCCTGATATTATTATAATAACTCCCCCAAATGATATAGTTAAAGTATACAAGGAACAACTACTTTGCAGAGCTCTACTTCTTTGGTTTTTCATAGGGCTCGGAGGCATTTTTAGTATAAATAACCCCATTATATTACTTAGTTTTTTAATATAAATGGATTTACCAAAGATTCATTTCTTTAAACTTGAATATTCTTTTAAATACACTTTTCTAGGATAAAAACTAGTTAAAGTAAATATAATTGCACTGATTAAAATAATAAAGAGATTAAAACTTTGTGTAAATGCTGTAACATGGAATAAACCTCCATATATAACCATTCCTTTATCTAAACTCATAACAAAAAGGTTATTAAAAGTTAAAAAGATGGTTAAAATTAATGATACCATTAATATTCTAGAATAAAGTATGGATTTGTCTTTTCCTCAAAGAGGAGCATTTGAAATGAATAAATAAGTTATTAATAAGATTAACATAGAAAGTAAATAGGTGATTCGAACACCTAACCTACCGTGTGTAAAACGGTTGCTCTACCAATTGAGCTAATTTCTTTTAGACGGCCGGTTTAATAGAAATATGACGCTCGCACACGAAAAAAAAAAATAATTTTTTTTTTTGTGCTGCTCGCACGCGCACACTCTGTGATGCGAGAAAAAAAAAATAATTTTTTTTTTGTGCTGCTCGCACACAAAGTGATGCGTTAAAAAAAAACCTTTTTTTTCTTGCGCTTAATTCTATTATATTACTAATGTTATTAAAAAATATAAAATTTAACCGTAATTTTTTTTTTTTTATTTATTTAAAGATTGTGTTTTATCGTGAGTAGCTAATTCAATTAAACTATTTTCTAATAAACTTACTAATGGCACTATTATTAAGAAATGTGAAAAGTAAAGAACAGTAGATATTTGTCCAAATTCTATAAATGGAGACTCAACGTGTTTTGCACCTAATTGCATTAAGATTAAGAAATTAGTTATAAATGCATAGTAAGCTATTTTACTTAAAGGTCTAAATTGTATACCTCTACTTCTACTTAAGTCAGTGAAAGGCATAGTTAATAAAATTAAAATCGCTGAAAACATAGCAATAACACCTAATAATTTATTAGGTATAGATCTTAATATAGCATAGAATGGTAAAAGATATCATTCAGGTACTATAGCAGGAGGAGTTTGCATTGGATTAGCCATAACATAATTTTCGCTATCACCTAATACATTAGGCATAAAGAATACAAAGATTGATAATACTAAAATAAATAGGAATATAGTTACTAAATCTTTAAATATGAAATAAGGAGCAAAAGGTAATCTATCATAGTTACCTGAAACACCTAAAGGGTTTCCTGAACCAGCACTATCATGTAGTGCTATCATGTGCATTAAAGCTAAAGCGGCTAATACAAAAGGAAGTACAAAATGTAAAGCAAAAAATCTATTTAAAGTAGCGTTATTAACAGAAAAACCTCCTCATATAAATTCAACTATATCTTGTCCAACTCAAGGTATAGCACTCATAAGGTTAGTAATAACTGTGGCCAAATCTTAAATTTACTTATTATTGCTATTACTAGCTCTAGAGTGTTTATAACAAGTAAACCATGTACATTATATGGTGTGATAATACCTTTAACTATAATGCCTTGTGATCCAAACAAATAAAATTTGGATAAAGATTCCGACTGTACATTAAGCAGCGTTTCAGCTACCCACCCATGAACCAGTCTGTAGCGATATCTTACTCTACCGACGGTCTTGATGCTAAACCAACATTTTTGACCGTTTTCATAGATATTGCTATATAACTTATAAAGATAAATTCTAAGTAAGTATTACTTTATCTTTAATTTATTTAGCCAGTTTGGCTAAATAAATAATTATATAACTATACATATTTCATAATTAATCTATTTTATATCTCATTTCTGAAATAATGTAAGGAGATACTATTCTTCTCAAATCATCCATTGATTCTTTTCATATATATATTATGTATTGATTATTTACACCAGCACTTTGTATACTACTTTTTAATTTAAATTTTTCATTTAAAGCATTTACAAGTATTAAACAACCATCATACGTGTATGAGTTAGTTGAAAATTTTAGTCCTTTTCCTACTTTACTACCATCATCCATTATTCATATAGCTAAGGCTAAAGGTGTTAAATAATCTTTAATACAAAATGGTACGTGTTTTATTCCATTTATATATCATAAGTCTCGTATTCAATTAAAACTGTCATAAGTTCAAGTACCAAACCTAATAGTTTTTCTAACTTTACCTCCGATACCTAACCTTGTACCAACTATAGGTATTTTAGGGTTGCAATAACCTAAATTAGATAGTAAGTTATGAAGATATAATAAATACTCTATATGAGAAGATTCTTGATAAAATGTAATCCTAGTTCCGGTCCCGGCCAATCTCCTTTCAGCATGACCATCTCCTAAAAGAGAACCAAATATTATAGATAATACATCTCTATTATGTGGTCCTATTCTATTAGTCGCTCTAGTTTTTTCAGCTGGGAGGCATGATTTAACCTGATCACTATTTCCTGTGTAAATTATTAATAAAAAATAGATTAAGTATGAAATAAGCATTTGAGGCATGAAATAAATACCTCATAATGACATTTGCCCATATGGTAAAACATAACCTAAGAAAGCTGTAGCCATCATTAATATAAAAATTACAACACCTATAGTAAACACTAATGTTCTTGGTGCTCTATATGATCCATAGTATAAATTTCTTCCTATATGTAAGTAAACTAAAAAGAAGAAAGCTGAAGCTGTGTTGGAGTGTAAGTAACGGATTAATCATCCATTATTTACATCACGCATTATATGCTCAACTGAGTTAAATGCTTCTAATACACTAGGATTGTAATGCATTGCTAAAGTTACACCGGTTACAATTTGTATAATTAAACAAAAGGCTAATAATGAACCAAAGTTTCATAGGTAACTTAAGTTTGAAGGTTGTGGTGAATCTACTACATAACCATTTGCTAAACTAAGAAGGGGATGACTTTTTAAAATTCTCATTTTATATTTACGTTTATTTAAATGTAGTTTTTCTAATAATCTTATATATTTATTAAAGTAAAGATTAGTTTTTTTTTCTTTTATGTGAACGCGAAGCGCTTACTTTCATAGTAAAAAGAAGCTTTTTTAAACCTTTTCCTCATTTTAGAAGAAAAAAAAAGGTGTGACTTATCACATTACTAATATATTTAGTGTAAATCACATTTATAGCTATATGTATATAAGTGTATTTTTTTTACATTGGTTAGTTAAAGCGTCTAATATACTAGAACCTACTGCATTTCGATGCAGTGAATCGCTATATATACTTGTTGTTCCAGGTCAAGACTTTTCAAGTCTTTATCTGTAAAAAGTATTTACTTTACTATAACATTTTTAAATAATTCTTACTTATCAGGTTTTACAGATAAAAAGGGGCTATCTTTATAAAAGAAACTTACTATTTAAAAAAGAACTATTGCTATATACTCTAGAACTAATTTAAAACTTTCTTTCTCCAGTATTTTTTTGTCTAGCTATATTTCTAACCCTTTTTTTCTTATCCTTAGCCTGCCTTTTTTTAGACATATCTTGTATAACTTCCCTAAATGGTTTAGGTATATTTACTTCAGTATATGTAAGGGACTTTTTTCATAATCCCCTTTTATAAGAACCTTTTAATGCTTTAGATCTCAATTCAATCATATCTTTATAACCTAAGTTTTCTTTTTTAGGAATATGTAATAACTTGAATTCTATCTTAGCATTTGATTTTTCTTTAAAAAGACCCTAAGTAAGAATTGATGAAAAAACCAATTTATCGTAATGGTTCCATGTAAAATTTTCTAAAGAAAACGATCCGCTCCAATATTCTCTAGCCTCAAAACTGATAACAAGTATATATAAAAATACGTTATTTAGTTCCGATAGCAAAGCTTTATGAAAACTGCTACCACAAACTTTAAACTCATTATAGCTCATATAATAAGTACTTTGAACTTTATAACAAAAATGCTTATCAGTGTTCATTTCCCTGAGAATAAAGAATCTTTTAGAGCAAATACTATAAGAAACCGGAAGTAAAGCACCCTTTATTGATGAAGTCCGAACGGAGAATAAAGGCGAATGTGAACTACTAACAGCGCCGGCTGTCAAAGCAGTTGAGTATATAGCTTTATTAATAAATTTAGTCATGTTTATGTGTATTTTTTAATATTTTTTAAATATTCAAGATCTTACCTGAGGACTTTAACTGTAATTAGCAGCTAAACTTGTGTAATTAAAACTTATAATAATTATAACTTTTTTTTTTTTTTTTTTACTTAGATATTATTTATAAAAATAAATTAAGAAAACAATTAAAATAAGTAAATATTTACTTATGCAAGAAGCTACTTAGTCCTCATAATAATCAGATACATCGTAGTCAGTTGGAACGACATCAGAACTATCTTGTACAAAATGCTTAAAAGAATTAACTTCACCTCCATTCGTATTATTACCGGTTTCACTAGTACCACCATGCTTAGTTTCACCAACTGTAGAAGCCTCCTCATTATCCGAAAAATCTCCTAAATCATAGACATCATTTTTTTGATAGCCAAGACTTTCAAGGAGATCGTCTCTATTTTCTAGTCAAGAAGACAATTCTGAAGCAGGAATACCCTCGATCGCCGCAGAATTACTTTCAATTCTATAAGAGTTTCTTATAGAAGACTCTTTAGTTTGAAAGTATGATTCGACCTCTTTAGAGCTGTTACAATAATCCACAATCTCACTGGTATTATCTAAGTCAGTACCATCAAGTGGATTGACTTCAAACCTACTAGCTGAAGTCGAAAACTCAATTTTAGAAACGAATTTAAATAAAAATGTGTAACCTTTTTGTTGCTTAAAGTTGCTTAATGTTAACATGATAGAAGAAGGTTTAAAAATTAGCCAACGGAAAACCTAAGGACTTTAACTGTAATTAACCGCTAAACTTGTGCAGGCAAACTCGCACATTTGATTACATTTCAGCTTTATATAAAATGTAGCACTACTCATTCCTATTGAGATATCAATACGTAATAAAAGTATTTGTCACAGTAAAATGTATTGTTACTATCACTAATGTGTACCTCTATTTAGTTCTACACCTAAATAGACGATGGCAAGGCTAAGGACTGTTTATACTTACGTTATTATATACTTTTAAACGCTGCTAAACTAACAAATCTGTATATAGAATATTTATAAAGAATAGTTCAGAATATAACTTGAATATACATTATACCCAGAAGACCGCTATTTTTAATTATAATTTCATTGCTTGACCAAAGTCCTGGTTTAAACAAAGCTTGGCTATAAAATATCTAATTAAAAAGCCCAGTGCAAGTATCGCACTTGCTTCTACCGATTACAAAACGGTTGCATTGCTTTTATGCTAACCAGGCTTATTTCATTTAACGCAGAGCGAGCATCACAAAAAAAAAATTTTTTATTTTTTTTTTCGTGTGCGCTAAAGTTTCTTTTTTAACGGGTTTTTTTTTTCTGCGTGTAAATATTAATGGGTTATTTGTAAAAAAAAATGTATATTGTATAAGTATGTTATTTAGTTTTTAATAAAATTAGTACTTTATACCTGAAGACATCAAAGTCCTTTAAGCTAAAGCCTATGCATTATTTAATAAGCTTTAAAGTTTATTAAATAAGATTCGTAGTGTTATACTACGTATATTTAAGAGTATCTTAAGGTAAGTTTCGTGCCTATATGCATTCAGCACTTATCTTTAACTAACATAGCTTTCCTGCCGTGCCTATGCTATTTATATATACGAGAGTAATAGTAATATCCCTACAAAACAAGTAATTGTTCTGTATCTTAATTAATATTGGTTACATAAACAACAGGTAAACCAGGGGTTAATATACCCAACTCCTTTCGTACGAAGGGGCTATCCTTATTTTACTCTAATTTCCTCTAGAAGATAGAAACCAT
>Ga0115856_100135_pt1 | contig 24150 bp, 7 predicted proteins | sample InSIn4gowninarea_FD_83870 | JGI IMG/M metagenome (GOLD analysis project Ga0115856, IMG submission 83870)
GCATTTTTATTATGCATTCTGTATGCATTTTTTATTGATGCATACTGTTATTATTTTATTTTTTGCAGTGAAATCTCTAAATTATAAATAATAAAATTATTATTATAAGATTTTTGGCATATGATTGTGATGAGCTTCTAGGATGTTTTTAAGCTCATTATTCTCCTCGATCATTCTGAGAATTGGTCTGTTTGGGTTGTATCTCGCCGTTAGACTGTGATTGATTGTTTCGGCGATAACTGAGTTTTCTTGGGCTTTTCGTAAAATGTTGAAAATAACAGGGCATATAGCATATGTGACAATGAGTTAGTTTTCAGCTCTTTGCAGCTATTCCTTTTTTTTTCCTCCTCAATTTATTTATAAAATGTAACATGTTTACAAATACTTTTCTTTGTAATAAACAAAGTACTACATGCTCAGTACAAAGCTATACGTTTTTTGCTGACGTAATGCATTAAACGCGCTAACCGAGAGGTCCCAGTAAAAAAAATATCAGTAAAATTTATCAAAATGAGGACGCTCCAATGTAAGAACTTTTGGGATCGTGGTTTCACAGTTCCGATCATTAATTTTGAGTACTTCGTATTTACGTTGTAATGACTTAGAAAATCAAATAACTTCTTTTAATTACGATATCAACCTATAAAATCAGGTCGTTCTTTTAGAAAGTCCTAAAAAACCGCATAGCAGCCAAGAAATTGAGTTTTAGAAGCTCAGTAGACGGTCTATATAAATAAAGATATGCATTATTCATTCATTCATGCCACGGCATGCTCCTCCATCCACTTCCCTTTTGGAAGCATGACAGTTGAATGAGCATGCCCTGGAGTTTCATTGCGGGTCCACAGATTTTACATGCACGTTTCCCGCCTGTACATGGGTGTTTTGGAGGATACGCAGTTGGATTCGAACCTATGACCTACTGGATCGTAGCCGCGTGCTGTACCTCTGCGCCAGCCGGCGCCTAAGCATTATTCATGTTTCCGAATTTCCTTGCAAGAAAACCAACAAAAGACCATTACTGTGTATTTACGCATAGCATGTGTAAGTGCAATACACACACTTTCTCATAGGGGTGTCTATATTTAGAGCCTTTTTTTCTTTTTATAAATGAAAATATCAGTAAAATGTAGCAAGCTTCTCTTCAAGCATTTGCTTGCTTACTAAAATAGTACCTGTGATGAAATACTATGTATCAAAATTGCTGAACTTTTCTCTCTTTTTTTTATCTTTCTAATGATCGATATTTTTCGGATATCTGAAAAACTCTTATGTTTCTAACTTTTCCTTTTTCTGTCTTCAGATGGCGTTACGTTTTCCGTTCAGACACCTTTAACTGGCTCGACCCAATTTCTCATGGCTACATAAACAGTACTTGGGCCTCATTTGGGTTCGTCAATCTCATTGTTTTCGGTTGTGACTTTGCGCTGTTGGCAGTCCCACGTGACTTCAAAATCGATGTCTGCTCTCCTTTGTTTTTGTTTTTTTTTCAATATATTGGCTTTTTCTTAAGTAAAACTAATGTTTGATTACATATGCTACTTACTAATGTTAATGTAGTATGTTGATAGTTAAGCACTTTAAAATAAAATCGAGATGTTATCTACTCCTGTAGTTGCAACATTGAGTTTCAGGTGGAGTCATTGTGTGCAGTGCATAAAGTTTTTATATCCAACACAAAATTAAATTTGAAATCTCATTTTGACAGGAGCCGCAAGGAATTACAGCAACATCTAAAGAGTCTGAAAGAGCCAGACTTGCTTATGGAGCTGATACGAGACATTGCGAACGAGTTGGACGTAGACACGCTGTGCCACAAAATTCTTGTGAATGTGAGCATCCTGACAAACAGTGACAGAGGCAGCCTGTTCTTGGCCAAAGGACCAAGAGGGTCAAGATACTTGGTGGCCAAGCTCTTTGACGTCACTCCCGAGTCCGTACTGCAAGATGCCCTCGATGCAGCCGTCGATGAAGATGGTGAATCGAGAATACCCCCAATTCCGTTCGGAGTCGGCATAGCTGGACATGTCGCTCTGACCAAGGAGAATGTCAACATAAAAGATGCTTACGAGGTAAGATTGAATTTTCATTTACATACATATAGAGTTCTCTGGATGAACTTGATGCTTTGCGAGATGCACAGATATTGCGAAAGGACGAAATAACTGCTTCATGAACAGAGAACTAACAATTACAAAATATATTTTTAGAGAATGCATGTGCACACAACATGGATATAAAATGAATATCACAGCGAATGTTCCTTGAGGCGTCTTGGGACATTTTCAGGGGACCCACTCAAGACACTTAAGAACACTTGAGATTAGGAATGCGAGTAGCGAGCGACCTCTGACGGCTGTAAAGTGGCTTTCCCCCATGTGTTAAGGCGCGTACGTAGAAAATCGTTTTACAAGCGCCTCTACAAACGGACAAAATTACCCTTACAATTAAACACTAGAGGAACACCAGATAAATCTCAGGAATACTGGAACAGAATCAAAAACACAGAAACAGAATTTAAGAAAAGATAATCTTATATTCCAGACTCCTGTGAAGTTTTTTTTATCGTTCAATTAACAAAATTAACGTTCGATCGCTTTAAGATTATTTCGCTAGAAATTACAAAACGCTTCATAATAAGGTGACCAATCGTCCTCCTTTAGGGAGGACAGTCTTCCTTTTATAGGTTCTGTCCTCCCATGAAAAGTGTCCTCCTTTCTGTCCTCCTTTTTGATATTTTAGAATTAATCTGTTAATCTTTGTATCCTGAGGTACCGTGATAAACTGTTACGCATCATATGACCGTAATGCATTTTTTCTCTAAACGTGAACCGACTGATGACTGAGTTGGCAAGATATCTGCAAAAACCTTGCCAACCTCTTCAGTTCAACATTTGTCGATTCGATTCCTGCCTCAGGCTTGGGTGTTTGTGGTGGTTCTGAATCCACTTTAAACAGTAGATCCTGATCTAATTAGTTCCCTCCCCTAGTATAGAGATACAAACCAAACTAATATATTGAAGAATGGTTTGAAACAAATATCACAGGAAATAACAGTTTGTTTATAATGTAATTTTTGTCTTCATCGCAAGTCAATTGGGTACATATTGAAAACTGTGTTGCGTTTTTTTAAAAAAAGAATTACCTGACATCAAAATCGAAAGCCGTTAAAATTCAGTGTGGCGAACTTACCAGTTCAGTAAAAAGGATATTTCATGTTCCAAAATTTCCAATATATTGATAGAAAATGATATATTGATAAAAAATATTCATTCAATGGGAAATTCTCATTTAATTAAATAATTAAAAGGTATATAAATGTAATTAGTGTATTTTTGTTTGAGTTTAATAAAATGTTTCATTTATTTACGTTGTACTTTTTTCTTAAATTTTTTGTCCACCTTTCCAATGTAAAAAAAAATTGGTCACCTTATTTATAATAATAATTTTATTATTTATAATTTAGAGATTTCACTGCAAAAAATAAAATAATAACAGTATGCATCAATAAAAAATGCATACAGAATGCATAATAAAAATGCATAAAAAATACCCAGGGAGATGACCCAACTGTGATAATTTGAATCTCATATAGGTACCAATACAAATCCATATAAATACCCTCATAAATTTCACATTGGTGCCAATATCAAATGTGAGGACTAATAGGGGTACCAGTATAAAATGCGAGGACTAATAGTGGTAACATTTTCAAATGTGAAGAGTAATAGGGGTACCAGTATTAAATGTGAGGACTAATAGTTGTACCAGTATCAAATGTGAAGGCTATTAGTGGTAACAGTATCAAATGTGAGGACTAATAATGGTACCAGTATCAAATGCGAGGACTAATAATGGTACTACTATCAAATGTGAGAAACAGTACTCGTAACAGTATCAAATGTGAGGACTAACAGTAGTACCAGTATCACGAGTGAGGACTATTATTGGTAACAGTATCAAATGTGAGGACTAATAATGATATCAGTATCAAATGTGAAAACTAATAATGGCACTACTTTCAAATGTGTGAACCAGTATTCGTAACAATATCAAATGCGAGGACTAATAGTGGTACCAGTATCAAATGTGAGGTTTAATTAGGAGTACCAGTATTAAATGTGAGGACTAATAATGGTAACAGTATCAAATGTGAGAACGAATAGTGGTACCAGTATCAAATGTGAGAACTAATAGGGGTAACAGTATCGTACTAGTTAGTTTTATATTGATACTATCGGTGTCAAAATAGTAAACCCACGCTGATACCGTAATCAGACTGGTTGGTTTCAAATTGATATCTGTATCAAACTGGTAGTATTCATGTAGACACCAGTATGAAATTGGTATATCTACGCAGGCTCCTGCATAAAAAAAACAATGGTACGAATATAAATTTCTTATAGTCATCAAATTTTTCTGCATATAAGTCATTTTTTTTGCTGAGTTTGAGTCTTCTTTTATGTATTTTGAAGAAATTTATGGAATGAATTCAGTTAGATCAGGTTTCGTCGTTTGTGAGCTGGATTTGTCGCCATGTGAGCTACAAGTTTTTGGCGACAAATTTCGTCACCAAAGTAGCTAAGTTGTCGCTATCCTATCAGTTACGCTATTTACAATGTGAATCTTATTTTTCCATTAGATCAGTGGTTAGACTATAAAGGTTCTTTCCTGCAATGCGTCCAGCACTGCAGAAAAGCAAACCACAGAGTTAGCAATAAGATCCATTGTGGTAGAGTTACTAAGAGTTCTTAACCACTGTTTCTTTTTCAGTACCCTGTAAAAAAATTTGCAGTTAAATTACGGGCAATCGCCAGTAAAGTCTTCACAGGCAGTTAATCAGTAAAGTCTAACCAGTAAAGTCTTCACAGGCTCTTAAATCTTGCACGTTAGTTCATATGCTTTTTGCTATAAGCCCATAATACTTTTGCTTGTAATTTTACATTTTACGGAAATATATACTTGTTTTTTTTTTCAAATCCGTAATAGAAATATGAAGCCCAAACAGACTATTTGCCTGTAAATATGAAGCTTCAAAGTTATCGTTGCAATTTTCTGAAAAACAAACTTCGATGGCAATTCTCTCTTCAATTTACAGGCTTCTGTAAAATGTGGTGAAAATGGTCTACGCCCAGATAATTATGTTCGCATTGCAGGATGATAATAAATTTAAGAGCATTATCCCTTGGGTAGCAATATTCAACAGAATATAAAGAGTTAAATGTGTACTTATTGTGCTAATAATGTTGCTAACTTACATTTCATCAAAGATATTAAAACTTGTTTCGAAAGAGGATGTTCAAGAGCTGAGAGCAATGTGTTGCTGAAGAAATGAAACCAGCGGCCGAAAGGACTTAACCACTGCTACGCTTTTAGTATGGTTGGCATCTCGTGAAAGTTGCATCATAGGAAGAAGTGATTACAACCCCATTTTCAGTATTGCATCTTGTAAAATCTGTGTAATTTTAAAAAGCGATTGCATCCCCACTTCAATATTTCATCTTGTTGTGATAGATGTATGGTTATAAGAGGTGATTGCATCGCCACTTCAATATAGCGTCTTGCTATGATTTCTGTGATTATAAGAGGTGATTTTTTTTTCTACTCACGGTGGGGATTGGCAGAGCTTACAAGTAAATTCCCCACCGGGTAAGAGGTGATTGCATCCCCACTTTGGTATAACGTCTCATTATGATATCTCTGATTACAAGAAGTGAGTGCATCACTTCTTCAGTATGGTGTCTTGATGTGCGAGCTGTATGATTGTAAGAGGTGACTGCATCCCCACTTAAGTATGGCGTCTTGCTGTGAAATCTGTGATGACAAAAGGTGGTTGCCTCCCCACTTCTGTATAGTATCTTGTTGTGTGAGCTGTATGATTTCAAGAGGCGAATGGATCCCTGCTTCAATATGGCATCTTTTGAGATCTGTAAGTAGAGTTGCCAGTCACTAAAAGACAACTTATCGTACTTCTTAGTCAAAATTATGGTATTATATCAAATTCGTATCGTACGTGAAAATAATGAGTCCAAAACAGTTTTTTTAAATAAGAGTATACATTTTCTTTCTAGAGATGACAATTTTGCTCGTTATCAAAACCTGATGATTATAAAGATTTTTTTAAACTGCCATTTTACTAAATATCCATTCTAATGCAATAAATTACAATTAAAACAAGCACTTATTAATATAATTTTTCATATATATATGATAAGAAGATTGCATATAATTAAAAACTAGAAAATAAAAAACGCGTTTACAATATTAATAGCTAAAATATTTATTTAAATAAAAAAGTACACGGAAGAAAGAATTTACACAGACATTCATCATACATTTTACATAAATCGTACATTATTTGTTGCATACATTATAAGTAAAAATTATTACAGGGTGTAATTTTCAAATGCATCAGTATAAAAATTAGTTGCATCAGTTAAAGCATGAGCCAGACAATTTACTTTTTTTTGAAGCTAGTATCGTGCCATTTATTGTTTTCGTGCATAAATTATTTCTTATCTTTATTTTAATTAAATTTATTTTACTAAAAATCCAAACGAATCGAATACCAATTCAAAAATGGCAATAAAAGCTTTTGTGGAAAAAAATGCCGCCTAATTATGGCGATTTTATTTCCAAATCTAGCAACCCTAGTTTGAAAATTTTTCGTCTCCAAATCTAAACCGCATGGCTGTCTCATTGGCACTGTCTTGTTTGTCTTGGCATTTAATGAATTCAAACATGATATTTAAAATTTATCGTATTTTCAGTGTATGTATCGTTGAAATATCGTACAATTATCGTATTTTCCATTATATCGTACAAAAGCTTGAAAAATCAAAAAATATCGTACATGTACGATAATTATCGTACGTCTGGCAACCCTTGCTGTAAGTCTGTAAGAGGCGTTTGCATCCCCACTCCAGTAAAACGTCTTATTATAACATTTTTGCAATTGTCAGTGGTGTCTGAATCCCCTTGTCAGTATGGCGATTTGTTGTGAAATATGTGATTACAAGAGGTGAAGAGATTACATTTCGTCTTCATTTGAAATTGTACAGTCGTTCTGTAACTAACAATCAAGAAAAATCTTATTATTTTAGACATATAAGGGTTCAATTTAAATCTCAAAAACCAACGTAACGAAGCACAAATGTGTCAAAAAATGTGCAAACAGCTGTTTCGATACCACTTGGGGTATCGTCGCCAGTGCAAGGAGCCAAAAGAGCAGCAGCCTAATAAACAGACCAGAGGGAGTAGTAAAAAGTTGGTTGGTGGATCATACAAAGTCAACACCAAAAAAGAAATAGATAATTTGAAACAATGAAATATATCTAAGTTAATGGGGTTGAACGAAATACCAAAAAGATTAAAAACAAATTACTGTAATGCTTTAAAATGACAAGACAGCCCAGAAGGCGGAGTCAATGTGGGCGGAGCCAAAGGTTGCCTGGTAAGGAAGTAAAAAAGGTAAAATAAGTAATGTTGGTACCAGAAAGAAAAAAAGAAATTAAGAAAAAATAAACAAATTACTGAAATACTTTTAAAAGACAAGACCGCCCAGTGGGTGGAACTAATTGGGCGGAGCCAAAGTGAAAAAGGTAAAACAAATAAAGGTATCAGAAAGAAAAAGAAATTAAGATAAAAAAAGATATTTCCAAATATCAGCTTTTTATATAAGGGTTCATTTGGATGAAAATAAATTTGCTGCTAGTACCCCATTTTATTCTTGTTGTTTATCAAGAGAAAAGCAGCTTACTTATATCAGCTTAGTGTTTCTTGGAAGACAATGCTCATTGTCGCTTTATTAACTGCCTCCACGTGAATGAAATTTGGCGCAGTGTAGATTGCTACCCTCTGCATTTGGCATTTCCCTGTCAGCACCTTGTTTGTAACCATAGCAACAAAAGATAACGGCTCTCAGGATAATATGGAGACTCCAGACATTCTATTTTCTCTTGTCTGTGGTAACTCCACGGGAGAGACTTTTACGATTGGTCGAGAGGCCAGAAAACTAACTCACGTGACAGGAAACGGTAAAGAAAGACACAATGCCGGCAAGAAATGGAAAACCCTGCTCGGAATAAGGAATTCCGAACTTTTTTCTAAAAGCAGTTTTCTGTATTATTTATGACAACGTCTCTGAATTGAAAGGCAGAGAGAAAAAATATGAAATATATATTTTGAAGATATATCTATCTTTGGAATTTTCCAAAAATTTTATGTTAAAAATAAAAGAGTTTCCAAATATATATTTAATTATAAGTCTGATATGCTTGTGTGTTGATATTTAATTTTAATTAAATTTTAATTCCTGAAATTAAATAAATAAACATAGAGAAATCTCAGATTTTACAATTTATGTCATTCTAATCATACTGTAAAATATGCTGCAATAAAATTACGGGCAATGGCCGGCAACAAATGCTCCAGCCAGTGCCTGTAAAATTAAATTTTGCTCGTTATTTCATCTGTTTTTTATTTTATATATAAGCCCGTAAAATTTCGCCCATTATTTGTTATTGCTTTCCTTTTATGCACAATGGTTTTGACCGGAAATATAAAGCTTTCATAGCGCGGGAAATTTAAGAAACGGCAACTTTCTGGAAAATAATTTTCGACGGCGTATGCCCATAAACGTATATTAGCATTGCAGGATGGCATGGAATTTATGGACACATTGCCCAGTTCTGATATGAAATGAGATTTGCCAATGAAAATACAAGAGCTGTGCTCCTAAATTTATGGTAAGGTTTTACAATGCATTTGCAGCAATAATGTAGTATCCGTTTTTAAATTAAAATAGCTAAATAAAGAGAAATTTCAAACATTACATAATTTGCGTTATACTCCAAAAGATAAGAGCAATTAAACAATGCATTTACGCTTTCTTAAATCGTAAATGATTATACAGAAATGTTGCAAATTAGTTGAAACAAAGTAATGTACAGCTTTTTAGTACTATTATTGACAGGTTTTCATTTTTAACACATCTTTCTGTTCGCGTTATAACAGCACAGAAAGATGACTAACAATGTTTTCTACTCATGACTCATAACTATAGGGGAAACTTGGGAGGTTTGACCCACCCTACTTTTTTCATATTTAAACATTTATTCAACTGATGAGCAGCAGATGGCAGAACAATATCATGTAGAATAATATGTTATTTCTGTTTGTTAGTCATTTGGAAATAGAATCTAGGAGTAATCACAGATGATAGTGTTTTCAGCCCTAAAACTTTTTTTTTTGATGTTGCAAGTTCATCTCACCTGTGCCATTTGCGAGCAACATATATAGAATTACGTTTTATTGTTTGTATACTTAAATTAGCATGCTAAAAGACAATGAAGTTGCTTTTTACTTAAACTTGTGATTTTAGTGTGTTTTTTTTAACTTTTTTCCAACATGGTTGTTAAGGGAGGTTTGACCCAACCTATTTTTTTCATATTTAAACATTTATTTAACTGATGAGCAGCAGATGTCAGAACAATATCAAGTAGTATAATATGTTATTTTTGTCTGTAAGCCATTTTCAACTAAAATCTAGGAGTAATAACGAGTGATAGTTTTTTTCAGCCTAAAAAGTATTTTTGCTGCTGCAAGTTCATCTCTCATGTGCCATTAGTTAAATAAAAAATTTTTTGTTTTCTTTTCAATACAATTATTGTCTATCGCTTGTTAATAATTTATCTCTAGACATTTAAGTATTGTACCATGACTTTTATTAACTTTAAATTCATGTGGGTCAAACCTCCCTCATAGTGGGTCAAACGTTTGGACACTCTTGAAAAATCAAAAAAAAAAAAATGTAGATAATTTAAGAGGAAAAAATGATGTAAAACGATGCCAAACATTATAGGCTAACAAATAAAATCAAATTTGAGATTTGATTATGTAAAAAAATAATAAAAATACTTTTGTGAAAAGTGGGTCAAACCTCCCTAGTTTCCCCTACTCATTTTATGGTTTTAAATATAAGTATTTTAAACAGCTCATAATTTATTGGATTGCATGAGAATAGATTATAATTTAATTTAAATGTAACTCACTCTTATTTATTATAAATCTAACTTATCATTTATATGAAACATATACCAACTGTTTTGCATAAAAAGATTCTTCTTACAGATAGGTATGAGAATTATTAGATAATAGTAAAGATCGCACTGAAATACGATATAGTACGAATGTATGTAATTGCGAAATACTACTGTATGCACACGAAGTACAATTTATGATGTATGTATGTGGTAACATTAAGTATGCGTATGTAGTAAAGCTATTTTTTTAAGCATCTTTTTAAGTATTTTTTTAAGCACGTGACTTTATAAGCATCCTTCTCGCTTTCAGGTACAAAAACATTGGAAAATACATGCCAGCATTTATTAACTCTATTAAGTGTTTGTGACAAACAACAAAGACATGGCGTCTATATTTAACTACCCATTGATCTTTTGCTGTCTGCTTATCGAAAACAGGTGCATCTTCTGAAAGACGCTAATAGCCAATTATGTTTATTTTTGGTTCTGGCAAAGCGTTGTTGTTCCTTTTAGCCCTTTGGGGCAAACGAAGATTAAAAGCCGACCCTCTTTGACACCCTGCCAGTGATGGTGGAGATGACGTTTCGCCAAATTACGTGTCGCTGAGATTTTCTTTGGCGTCTGACGTGCTCTTTCCGCGCCTAAGGTGTAGTTGACATCTTGGAAGATAAGCAATCTTTACCGAAAGATTCAAAGATTTTTTTAAATATATTCACGTCAACTTATGCGAGGTATTTTGATGGCAGAAGATACTATCATTTATTAACCATTGGAAAATGGTTGTCGCTTTTGTGGGAATAAGTGTCCTGCCACTTTTATTTATTCGATTGCTGATTGGTGAATTCAAATTTTTCGAGATTTCTGATGGGTGAAGATTATTTTACTCTCGTGTGAATAAAACTGACTTCGAGTTTTAAAAACACAAATTAATGTGGAGTTCAGTTGTTCTGCTATATTTTTCATGAACAAAATATTATTTCAACACGGTAAAGATATGAAATTGGGTGTTCTAGTGTAGAAAATGACTGGGATCAGAAAGTCAGTGGCAAACATTTTTTTTAATTTAGAAAGGAGATATTAATTTTTAATGCTACCCAATCTTGAATCTGGCAACAAGATTCACAAAATCATTGACTCCTTGATGCAATGGAAATGGTTTCGCTTACGGTCGTAGAAGTAGACGATAATAAAAATCAGAGCAGTGTTAATTATTTTTCTACATTTTCCATAAACAAATAAACAAAAAAGCGTTTTGCAGGTTACAGCTGCCAACATCATTTTCCAATGGTTAAACTGGAACGCCGGTACCCAGACGTTTCCAATTTTTATATTACTCATACTCTACATTAAATTTTGAATTTAAAACTCTTTTATTTGTTTGTATACATTACTATGTCTTTATGTATTCTCAAAAAGTTTTCGAAATCACGTCCAAACAAATAAACCTTTCATTTACATTATTTTTTAATCCTTGTAAGGATTAAATGATCATTCCCGTGAAAAGTCTTGTACTGTTAATAAACCAAAAAACTATTGTTTTTTTTCTAACTACTTTAAATGCCCGAATAAAATACTTTTAATCTAAACCAGTCATCTACTCGAGCATGAAATTCGGGCATCAAGATTTAAAAGAATGGAGAAATATATCAGTCCAGTAAAACTGCACTGTTTGCAGAAATTCTTGTGTTTGTTATCGAATAAAAACAGAAAACTGCTGATTCCCTGGGTGCGATTTCATTCACGTAGTATATCTTTTGGTTGATTATTCCATCAAGGCCCCGGTAGAATAGGATGGCACGGGGGGAAATGCTGAATCTGCCGTTCTCGAAGAAGAAACTTTCTTCGCGGAAAGAATTAAGAATTCGATTTGTTAGTCAAAAGTAATTTGCGATCAACGGTGCGCATGTGTTCGAATGAATAAGTTATGTTAATTCGTTTGGCTATTTGAATAATACATAATAATAAGCTATGCTTCGGCAGTTTGCATTATTGTTAAAGGTTTGTGCTTCTGGAAGAAAATTTCTCGACCGGAGCATTCTATTTAATTTTCTCATAATGTAGAATATGCATTTTAAATATTAAAGAGATACATATTTTTTAATATACTTAAATATGCGATTTTGGAAATACAGCAATCTGTTTTTTAAATATAAAGCTGTCGGAGGGATTTTGAGGGATTTTTTAAAAATAAAAGCGGTTTTTATGTAAAAAGTTTCATTACTATGTTGAAAAAACATATAATTTGGTTCCTCAAAATTAAAATTCCTAGAAAATGTAAAATGATTCATGTAAAAAATTTCCATTTTTTATGCAAAAAAATTAAAATTTCCATGTTGAAAAGCCATGAAATTTTTTCCTCAAATTTAAAATCCCTAAAAAAATGAGTACCTCTATAAATGTCTAATAAAATCGTTTCTTATCTGTTCACCCAAAATAATGACAATTGACTGGTTTGGTTTGTCGCTGTATGGTAATTTTTTGCACACGAGGGCTAATTAGACCGGGACCTACTGTTTTAAGTCTTTTCTGAACCCAAGCCCGAGACGGGAATCGAACACGCAGATTGCTAAACTGAAGACCACAGAGCTAGCCATTCAGCCACAGTTGGCCCAACGTAGACAATGAGAAAAGAGATTCAGAAGCCATGGGGGATTTGAGAAAAAGATATTAAGAACTATTTTTGGTAATAAACAAATCGAATCTAGCACAGAAGATTAATCTTTGAGCTCTATCGCATTTTTAAAGAACCAGACATTATAAATTTTATTAAAATTCAAATAATTAATTGAACTGGTCATGCAGCATATGTGAAAGAAGATATTATTACAAAAAATGGCGACTATGGCGACTGGCTTTAGAGGCAGACCTAGGTGTAGATGGGCAAAGTGTCTTGACAATTTAAAAAATTTAAAAATGGCAGACAGTTGCTAATTAATTATCAAGAAGTGTTTGAACGGCGTATGCAGTTAAAAAAATAAATGAATGTGCGATACGTGAGAAACATTTTAATTGCATTGCAAAATAATGACCTCTATATGTTCTTAAAATTGTGATTATGTATAAACGCGTTAAATACAGAAGTGATATCTTTTGCAAATTCGTTCTGACGCTTTTTGGAACAGAAGTTTACAGATAAAAAAATAAAAGAACAAAGAAATATATAAAATTGGTAAAGTTATTTGGAATAAACTTGTGGCGAACTTATTTTTGAACGTGATGCATTTTCTTAATACGACACCTTCATACTCAAAAATAAATGCGGGAATTCCTTATCATGCTATTTTGAATTACATTTTATTCATTATTTAAATAATTAGTAATTATGTTAACTTTTAGACACCCCATAAAACATGTTCCAAATGATTTACATTTTATTTGTTTCTACACTGCAAACTCAAATGTCTTGAAGTCATACAGAAAAACTGCCGAAACAGGTGGCACTATTTTCACACGAAAATTATGTCTGAATTACTTCAGACGTTTTCATGTGACCTAAATTCTAATGCTTCATCCGACTGAAAAGACGTTGTTTTTTCAATGTGGAATTACTTAGGCATACTAATATTTCTGGAATCTCAGACATTACTATAGCTTCCATTAACATTATGCTTTTAGTTGGTTAATTTACCCAGCAAATTTACGTGAGAAGTGTCTCTCAAATTTTCTTATTTCTTTTTATTTAATGGTGGACTTATATAGACTGGTTTCATAATCGTTCAAATAAAATTATTAATTTTAAAATGACGCAGTTTCAGACAGCTTGCCGACATCACAATTTGCAGTGCATACCATTTTAATTTTTCTGTACTACGATTGTTATATTGATAAATATAAATATACTGTATATTTTAGGTTGATTTTATTAGCGCTTTTTGTTAGTTACAAAGTATAGGCCTGTTTCATTCAGGCTATGTTTTGTACGTAATGTTTACGTCAACTTATCCAAAACCTCGAGCGAAGGAACTTTAATATTGTCGAGTCTTTAACATGCAGATGGTTATCAAAATAATAAAAACACTTGTCTACTATTTTGCTTTGTTGTTCTTATCATCTTGCCGCACTATATGTACACTATCTTTCACACATAATTTTCTTTTGTAAAGATCAATTTTAAAACTTATATTCTGGAAGTTGTATGTTACAAGTGATGAATTCTGTAAACAATAATTAGAACATGCAGAACTACATTATTTCAGCTTACTATTTGTCACCTAAATATTTTTATATATATATATATATATATATATATATATATATATATATATATATATATATATATATATATATTTAAAAAAATATATATATATTTGATTATAATAAAAATAAAACAAATAAAACTATTTAAGATATGATGAGAAAAATTGAAAAATACCAAAAGACAAAAAACCAAACAACCTTAAAAACGAAAATTAAAGATCATAGGAAAACCAGACATGAATTAAATATTGAAAAAACATGTATCTATGATCTAATTCCTTCATCAGTGGGCTTCAATTAGACCACAGATACGACAATGACAGTTTTCTAGCTCGATATGCCAAAGGCAAAATATCGAGGAAGCCCAGAACTGTCAATGAAAACCATCAGAAAAAAAAAATCAAAGATTTATATCGTTTTTCATCGTTCCCACGTTTGTTTACACAATGTGCTTAAATTTGCTTAATTTTTGTATTGGATTTATACATTTGGGTCAGTTTTCTTTGCTTTTTTCGTCTATATATATATATATATATATATATATATATAATATATTTTATAAATTTTATATATATTTTAGAACTATTATTTTATAGAGTATAAAAGCGCTCTTGCAGCTATAAATACTCCTAACCATATGAATATATAAAATAAAAGATAATCCAAAAAACCCAAACAGACACCTTATACACAAGAAGACACTACAAAGCTATGGAGTAAAAATAAATAGGAAAGTTACTAAACGAATACGCAATCTGGACACTACAAACTAGAATGTAAACCAATAAGAAATATAAAAACAAGAAATTAAGCTGATCAACTGAGCTTGTCATCAGTGGCACCACCCAGTTGATCAGCAAAATCCAAGTAAGGTATGTTTCTAATTTGTGTTGTCTTGAGACCAAATATACAAAGGTGCCATACATACCTTAAGTCAAAAACAATTGCATAATCTAAGAATACACAATATATGGACAAATAAACAAAGATTCTGTCTGATAAACAATATAAACGTACTAAATAGAAATAATTGTTTATCAGACAGAATCTTTGTTTATTTGTCCATATATTGTGTATTCTTAGATTATGCAATTGTTTTTGACTTAAGGTATGTTTGGCACCTTTGTATATTTGGTCTCAAGACAACACAAATTAGAAACATACCTTACTTGGATTTTGCTGATCAACTGGGTGGTGGTCAGTCAGCTTTGTTAGTCTTATGTAAGGTTTAATGGTGCGAGCAACGTTTTCTTAACTTTTTTTTTCGATACCCTAATTTGTACGAAATGGATACTGCAGTGAATCTTGAACTTTTTATTAAAACGTTAAATGCATTTATTGCAGGTAAACGAAAAGACAATTGATTTTATTTTTCTCAAGAGACGCGTGCTCTAAAATACTTTCTGAAGTAGTTTCTGCTAAAACTAAGGGCAACACCTTTTGATTACAGACGATTAAAACTTTTGACGTTTAAAAAATTAATGATGAAAAGAAGTGCACCATTAAACCAGGAGAAATGAATATACAGTATTGCGTTACCAATGAGGAACTTTTTACTATACTGCATGAAACTCACACTAGAATAAGCCACGGAGGAGGAACACGTTTACTTAATGAGTTGCAAGTTAAATACAAAAATATTACATATGACTACTGAAGGATGCTATTCGATTCAAAGCTGCAGCAATTCCTCCAGCAATGGTGGAAAAGGTTATGTTGAATTTCCGGGAGAGACTTCACAAGTGTATAGAGAACGAAGGTAAATATTTAGCCGATATCTTTTTTGAATTTAAATAATAGCAATACATTTAACAAATTGTAAAAATTAATTAATGGCAAACATGATTCTTTCTGAATTTAAACATAAAATATTTGTTTTCAATATCCTCTATATTTTTATTGACCTCTTAAAATGGGGAGATCTTTATGCCTCACCCTGTGCGAGAATTCTTGGTTTTTAGCGCCCAAATACTTTTGGTCGTTTTCGACTTGTTGCGTTCATTTTTAACTATTTTATATTTTATTTAAACTTAAACATCATAAAACATAAATGCATGAATAACTTTGCATTTAAAATACATAAAAGATAAATATTTCCATATAAAAAATAAAATTACTTGTTAAAATTTTTATTTCTTTTCATATACTTGAAACGAAGAGAGATTTAGATAGAGTAAACTCAATTGTTTTTTTCAAAAACCATATGAACAATGATTTAAAAATAATTTGTACTTAATTAAGGAACTTTCATCCACACACAAGTTTGAAAATGCAAAATTAAAAAATGTTACTCTAATTTTATAATGATTTTGTAATTTACTATGCAATGCCATTTTTTCTATTAAAAATGATTCAAAGTTAAGTATTTCGTCATGTAATGCAAGAAAAAAAAATATTACTATTTTTTTTCTAATATTTATATGACAAAAAAAGCTCTTGCGAGATACTGGTATTTAAAGTAAATACATTATTGATATTTCCTTTGCAAACACTTTATTCTTTGAAAAAATATGCTCTAACGGCATTTTCTAAGCCATTTCAGCTTCTGAACCTTTTGTGTGGTGATATCAAATTTATTTATTTATTTTATTATATATATATTTTTACATTTCAGTATTTTTACCTCTCTTTTTTCTTAAATCCTTGGTATAACGTTATATTGCATTTCTATATAACACAATAACAATTTCAAAATTTTCAACGGTTTTTACAACTTTTATAGCATGAAATGTTTCATAAATAAGTTTTTGTAGCACCAGAGTTGCTATATGTTGCAATTCAATCCATTGTAGGACAGTAAATGCCGAAATAAGGTCGGCCCGAGCTCATGACGTCAATCGTGCAGCGTAAGGGTCATTAAAATGGAAAATTTCCCTGAGTTTGATAAGATAACCCTGATAATTCCCTGATATTTGCTGGTATATATTCCCGGTTTTCCAGGTCTGTAGTCACCCTGTATCACACATTGTTTTAGTAATTTTATGGGCCTCCCGCTTGTTTTTCTTCTATCGAAAAACTACAAAACACAGAAATACACAATTTTGCTCATTTGTACAGAAATGTTTGAAAAACAGACATAAAAAACATTTCAATCAAAGAAGCAATTCAAGAGCTATTTTATGTTAAGGCCAGGTGTTCTCGAGGATTGACTTAGTTTCTCTAAAAATTACTAATGTATTTAATTTTTCATATCAAACTGTATAATTTAAGCAATACAATATACCAATAAAATATTGATATTCATGCAAATTGTGTATTTGGTGGTGAATGGTTTCGCTATTTCATTGATTTTTTACCAGGACTTAGCAATTTAAAGATAAAATGAAAGAAAAACTTTCCGCCCGACTTCCGTCGTTGGATTTTCGTTCTGTAGACAAGAAACTTGCATCAAAGATATGACGTTGTAATGTTGTATTTAAATTTATGCAAAAAGTGTCAAATGAAACACATTGCACTTAAGAAAGGTGCTGTTGTGAAAACAACGGTCAGTTCTGAGTTAAACTCAAAATGTGAATTTGATCTGATACATCTACATGGCGAATATAAGTTCCTAATAGTGTATCAAGATCATTTAACTAAGTTTGTCCAGGTACGGCCCATTTGAAAACTAAGAAAGCTCAAGAAGTATCTTGTTCACTTCTCTCAGAAAGAGAGGTGAAACATTTACGTCACATTTGTGACGTTTTATCGTCGACATGTTCAACATTCACCATTAGCGCATGGTGAATGTCGACATTCGCCGGTGTAAGTCAGAATTAAGAGTATTTAGCAAATACTTCGGACATACACCAAGCAACTATGTGAATGTTGACATTCACCGGTGAATGTCGACATTCTCCAGATTTCGGTCTTTCACCGTAACATATATACATACATATATATATCTTAGATGATAAAAGATGTTAAAAATAAAAAATAAATCAAATTAAAACATGATGCGAAAACACGCGCAATAGCAGCCGACAGAATTCTCAAATGACCAATACCTAAAATGAATACTATTTATTACAAATCAAATCCAAGACAGCAAAGATAAAATTTAGGACGAAAACAAACAAAAGTACCATACGTTACATGAAACCTATCCAGTCCATATCTTTGGTCAAACTGAATCTCACTGACGATTGGATTCGACCATTGATGCTCGATTTCTGTTGGTACTGTTGTTTGGTTTTGTTCTAAATTTCATCTTTGTTGTTTAACGGCTTGGATTATATTTGTGTTAATAGTATTCTTTTGATATATTTCTTTATTTATATATATTCATACTACTTTAATGCATACGTTTTTATAATAAACTGATAGCTATAAATATATTTCAATGCCTACCAAACACTTTATCATGTCAGTTTTAATCAGAATCGTTTCCATTGTTTTGATAATACTTTATATGTCATAACCTGAAAAGTAAAAGTACAGCTACTTTTTTTTTCATTCAATCTTTAGACATCTTTCGTAATGTGTACTTCGATAAATATAACAAACGCAAAAGCACTCCTGCTAAATATTTCTAAAGAAATCGTTCACATAACAAAATAAGTTATATATACGCAAAAATAATGCCCTGTTTAATTCTGTATTTGTCTCAAGATACCGACGAAAAAGCTTTGACTAAGATAATGAAAATTGATCGCTCAAGCCAGCGGAAACCACTTGAGTAAAATAAAAGGAAATCCATTCATTTAGGAACTGTATGTTTCCTTGATTACGAAATATTAAGGCGTACATGCAATCGCACGAACGACGAATTCCTTGTTCCGGAATCTCCCATCTATTTCAATTATATTTCCTGGCTTACTCAAGCAAACTTTCGTGGGTACTTTCCCTTTCACATTAAGCGTTTATCCCTCAGGAATAATAAAGAAATAAAGTCGTTATATCTAAATGGAATTTGTAATAAGATCAATACATTAGACAATTGCTTCGCATTATATTTATATATATAAAGTAAGAAATTATATTAATCAGGTTATAGTACCAAGAACTAAATAAATGATATAAATTGATAAATTAATTTAAGAGTATAAAGCGCCATTGCAGCTAATAAATATTCCCATTTATATAATATATGTAAACTGTAAACAGAATAAATGAAATCCTAAACCAGTGATGCACAAACGTTTTTTGCAAAAACAAAAATTTATTTTTCTCGAATGCGAAGACAATTTTTTACTCCGAGTTACTGTACACATTTTTTAATATTTTTTTGTATTTTTTTATTTTATTATAATTTTTACTTTATTAACTAGCGGGCCATTACAAAACCCCAACTTGCCAAGTTTGGCCCGCGGGCCAGAGTTTGTGCATCACTGACCTAAACAGACACCATGAACAAGAAGACACATTAAAAGACTAGAATACTATGGAGGAAAAATAGAATGGAAAGATACGTATTGAATACTTACATATTCTAGACATCACAAGCAAGAATGTAAATTAAAAATATGGAATAAAAAATAAAAATTAAATATGGAAATGTAAAATATAAATTAGTAGAACAACTGAATTTGTCTTCAGCGGCACCACTCAGTTGAACTGCGCGATGTTATTGGTATGGGTGTGGTCGTTTTAATGATTGCGCGATCCTCGCAGTGATGTTTTTTGTGGGACGTCCTGACCCTCCTCGAACCCTTCCCTGATTCATTGCCGCCAACACCGAGGGACTACCACATCGCTCCGACTGAGGCGGTCGCCAACCTTTTGAGTTATATAATAATACAGTTGAAAACCATAGAACGTAATCTATCAATTTTCCGCTACTTGGAGATGCTACTTTTCAATGTAATATTAGAAGTGCTAATTTATTAAGTAGTTTCTTCAACACACGAATTGAAAAAAATCAATGGTTTTTTCTTAAAAGAATGGTTAAAATGCAATTGAGTTTCGAAGCCAAAAAGCTGTTTTATCAAAATTTAAATGGTTACTTCCTTCAATGTGGGTTTGTAAACGTTGTCAAACTATGTAGGATCATGTTTTTGAGTTATTATCACCCGTGTTATGATCGATATATTAGTTGGTAGATGTCAAATCCATTAATTGAGATATCCCCTAGAAATGGGTCCTTGAAGCTATTCTGAGAAATTAATGGCTATATGCACGTTAATATTCTATAAGATATGTCAGATTAAGTGTCCACTTAACATCTTGCGCAGAAGTGCTAACGTGCTAACACTAAATATTAGAGAAGATATTATCTCAGGTTATAAATAGAATTGGAATAACTTCAAATTATTTATATATCACGTGCAATTAATCATTTAGGCCTTTATTTAATAAGATTGTCATTCTATATAATTCTATTTAATACGAATGTCATTCTAGCTAATTACAGGTGATACAAATATCTTTTGAACTAATTATAGAAATCTGTGTGTTTCTCTTGAGAGAACTGTTCATGTTTCTTCTATAAATTATCCCATCACCCTAATAATGATATACTTTTCTGGCTTTTAAGCGACGAAGATGACGAGCAGAAATCTTTTGTGAAATTATTATTTGATTTTGTTTTAATTTTTTATTCATTGAAGCATAAACTTCGTGTGTTATAGTGTACAGTAGGGTTTACTCTGCTTACGGTTATAAAATGCAGTAACCGCCGGTTAATTGAATCACGTTTGTTTCGCCTGTTTTGATTCAATAAAGCGGCTGATTCAATTAAGCGGCGATTACACAATAAACCTTCTAGTGCTTTTAGTGCTTAAAATAGTATTTTATAAAGAATTTGTGAATTTAGCAAGAAAGTTTAAATAACTGTAAATTGTAGCAATATTTACAATCAAAAGTATTCGAAAAACTTATTTTATTAGAAAAACATTTCAATTTTATTTTGCTTTGACGTGGAACTAATTAATTTTGACACTTTTTTTCAATATCATAAAATGATTTACAGTCATCGATTGTTGCACCTCGTTTTTCTAAGGTTCTTCTAATAGTCTGAAGTCCCTGACAAGATTGATTTGCTGTTGGTGATGGTAGAACATCATTTTCTTCTTCACCATTACTATCTTCTGTTTTTTCCTTAGATTATTTAATAGTTAAAACGCTGTCTTCTTCAGTTACTTCAGCTGAAGTTGGTGTGTTTTCATCGATGTCAACCCAATTTCGAATTTTGCTGTCTAATATCTCATCAGTAAGCGAATCTTCCTGTAGCTGAATAGAATTGCATGCTATCTCAGTATTTTTACTTTGTTTTCATTAGTTTCATCACCATCACTCAACCCCCAGCATTTAACTGAAACCCCTGTCCTTTCAGGTGCCATTGACAGTGAGCCGAGAGTTAGTCGGAAGTCCAAGGTCCAAAGGTCACTCACAAAAACATTCGAAGGAAGCAAATTATTTGATTCATTTAACTAGCTGTTTGATTCAAATAAGCGGCGAGTTTCCTATGTAGATGTGCGATTCTGTTCTGTTCTTAATTTGATTCGTAAAAGCGGCTGATTCATTTAACCAGTGATTCAATAAACCGGCAGCCACTGTATTTACTAGTTTCATGAGAAAATATGGGTTTTATATTTAGTAAGCAACGTAATGAAGCTTGGCACTTTCCCCACAAAATTAGGCGCTAAAATCCTACAGGGAACAGATTTTAGCGCTGTAGAAACCTCTATATCATCTTATATCGTGTCAAAATCTATTCCAGAACTTTGTGGTTTATACTTGGTTTATACTATTTACTTGGTTTATACTTATTTACTTGGTTTATACTTTAAATAACTATATTTATCTCCCGATATACGAAACGTCTATATGAATTCAATAAATGTAATATATGAAAAAAATGTAATATAAGAGATATATAAACCGAAATATAAGAGAATGATAGAAATATACGAGAAATTACTATGACCTTTTTTATTACATCAAAATTTCTAAGACGTTGATGGTGATTTTGTTGGAGACAACATATGTGATAAAACACAGTTTACTACATAATTAATTTAAAGATAGTTAATCATATTTTTTGCGAAGAACATTTTGGCTAAACCTTATTGGAATTGCATTCGCAGGTGCATTACAACTCAACCAAATTCAGGCAGCGGCGACTGCTTCGGGAAATTGCTAGGCGTCTCCTGATTTTCCCGCGCGTGCCCACTGTGAAAGAAAAGAAGAGACTTCCAGACATCTCGAGAGTTACTTTTTGAGGCTGACTCTCTCAATTGCGACTTTTGATTTATTAAAAAATCCAAGCATTTTCAAAGCAGTCTGAGCTGTCATTTTCTTTACTACGCTACTTGTTGATTGAGCACATTTCGACGAATTCCCTTGGAAAACGAGCTCTGGTATCTGTTTCTTGATAATTAGTAGAGGTTCCATGATTTTTCATACATTTTTCTTGGGGAAAAACTATATTCAAAATATTCTTCAGCCTCCCCGAGTTATTGTTTTGTTTAACTTTGGATACAATGAAACTGGAAAGAAAATATTTTTGGAAATGAAATTTCATTTTACTTTACGCGGATTTCCATTTAGGAATTATGTATTAACTATAAAAATATTAGTTACATAGGAGTTCACTTGAAACCCGTTAAAACGTCTACTATAAAAATATCAATTGTAAGCTTTGACATTACTTTATTTTTATATCAAATGCGTCATTTATTTTACATGTAGATATATTAAAACTATGCTTTTCATATTATATAATTTTAATATTTTGTAATCGTATTATCAAATTATGTAATTTTAATATTTTGTAATCGAATAAGATCAAAGCTGTTTTTTAAGCTATCGGAGAACATAGACCTTCGGAACGCTTAAAAAATAGTCTTCGATCCATTGTTCATTTTCCTATGACATGTTTAAGAAAAAATATATTTTTAATGCTACAAATGATATTTAAAAACTATTCCATTTTGATTCCAGTCATGTTTTAAAATTTAAATTTAAATTACATTCATAAAAAATGTCAAAATCTTTACAAAATTATGCAAATACCATCTGCAGTGTTCTTTACGAAAATTGTAGATAAGGAGATGCAGAATACTATAGATATTTATAGACGCTCTACAGAAGATTATTGATTTTTATTCTGTAGGAAAAATTTTTCTATAAGAAATTCTAAAGAGATTTTTAGAAATATTCTTTTGTGAAGATTCCAAAGAAGTTTCTACAAGATTTCTAAAGATAATTCTATGACGTTACTAAAGAGATTTCAATAAAGCTTTTAAAAAGAGATTTCTGCCAGAATTTCTAATAACATTTCTATTAGCTATAATCAGCATCTTACAATGTGAAAAGAATCGAGAAAAGTTTCTTAGAAAATGGGCTTCTGAGTTGCCCATTATTTATAGGAAACTTGCATGTAAATATCACTAACATCATGAAACGATTTAGGAACATTTCATAATCAGATAAATTCCGATAAAAACATTTCTGAATGGATTTTTTTAATTCCGATAGATGGTCACGCCCTCTTTTATTTACCGTACCAGGTAGTTTCTGAGAAATGTTCTGAAGAGGCTATTTCACTTCAGTGAATTGAACGGAAGCCGGTGCTTTCAGCTTTGGCCAGACACTGCATTATGTGTTTCCCAGAATCTATTTAGTTGCCATAAAAAAGAGAAAAAAAAACATGAAAACGAATACGTTTTCAGAATATGTGTGAAGAGCTAGCATTTTTTTACAATGTAAAGTGATTCACAAAATATTTGCAAAAGTATTCTAAAGAAAGATCTAAAAGTTTTCTAAATAAGTTTCTATGAAGATTCCAAAGAGATTTCTATAAAAAGTTTAGATTTTCTAGATTCTTGTCTATAGAAAAATGAACCATTATTCTAAGGAATTCCATGTATAAGGAATATTCTATATGTTTTCTGTATAATTCTAAAATAAAATTTGCGAAGCACATGTAATTCATTTGCTTTACTTTACAATCCTCACTAACACAATGCCCTTACTGGTGTAAAAACAT
>Ga0115856_100136_pt1 | contig 24113 bp, 15 predicted proteins | sample InSIn4gowninarea_FD_83870 | JGI IMG/M metagenome (GOLD analysis project Ga0115856, IMG submission 83870)
CTGCTGATATAAACTTTATCAGTAGTCAGAGAGAAGATTCTTGGTTTAAGAATCATACTGAGTACCAAGATACCAGCTCCCATTCTTTGCATCCTGATATTTACCCAGTGACAACTCAAGAATCTGAGGGTTCCACAGAATTTAAAAATCTTACGGCAGTCTTTATCAAATTTCATTTTTACCAATAGTTCTAGCATTCTACAATCAAAGAAGAATCCAGTGTTTAACTATTTCTGTTAAAATAAACATGAAAGGGAAATGACACCCTTGAAAGAAGTTGATATTCTGAGAGTAAAAAGAAAAAGAATTAAATTAAATTAAAAAGAAAAAGCCTTGAAATAAAATCAGAGTCAATGTTTACAAATGAAAAGATGCATTATCAAATAAAGAGATGCCCACAGTTCATATTTTTTCATATTAAATAATACTTATCAGACAAATACTTAAAAAAAAACCTATTACATGGTCCATAAACCTTTAAAACACAAAAATAAATAAATAATCATCTTGCTGCCAATTAAGATTTTACAATTTGAAAACTAGGCACTTTTATCATTGGTTTGGGTAACTGGGTCTTCTAAGAATTTTGAAGCATGAACATTTCCAGCCAAGTTTTTTCATGTGAAGTATTTTCAACTCCTTATATACACAGATGCCTTTTACTTTTCCCTTAAAGAAATATTAACAAATATCAACAGCAAGTATGTTCTATTTTTCTAATCAGATACAATTAAAATATAACAGATGGCGAATAGTTTACAATTACATCGAAATACACAAATATTTTTCTAAAAGCTCTTATAGTCACTTGCACTATATCTGAGCCATTTAAATAACAAGCAAAATGTAATTTTAGCCAGCTCATGCACTAACTCAACCTTTTAAATACCAAACAAAGTAAAATTTTAGTCAGTTTGTTCATTGAAATATTTTAACTACGTGTGCTATATCTTAGCTTTCTAAATGCCAAGCAAAACAATTTTAATCAGCTCATGCACATAGCAAAATTTTTATTTCAATCAGGCAAACATTTTTGCCCACTTCAGAGGAATAACCCATTCTCAAATAGTTAATAATATATACAATCTACTTAATCTCATATCATAAAAGAAACTAAAAACAACTTCATAACTTTTTACTAACCTTCTGTCATCATCTGATATTTCTGAAGAAGAAACAGGAATATCTGGTATCAATGACGAATTATCAGCAGCTTCACTGTACATAGGACTGCATGTTTCTGCACTTCGGAATAAATTTGGATTTGGCTGCAATGTGTTTTACAACTCAAGTTAAAATTCTGATAAAGTGATTTCACATGTTTAATTATAAAAACAAGTAATTTAAAATAAAATGTCAAAAAAATCACAAAAATGTGTTTAATTTTAAAAGATAGTGAAAGTAAATTCAATTTACATGGTGCATATTCACTTCTGTAAATTAAGGAGTTTCTAAGGAGTATTTAAGCACTTTTTTAAGAAATTAAGAACCCTTTACGAATAAGCCAAGTCCTTTACCATAAAGTTGCATTTACTAAGTTAGTAGTCAAATATTATTTAAAGTACTTCTTGAACGGTTTGAATTAACATACATTTATTTAATTACATAAACACCATCATTCATTATAAACCAAAGCATAAGTATTTCATTTATTCAGTGTGTAAATCACAATACAAGTTTTATTATTACTAATTTCATTCAATGAATGGGAACCAAAATATATTTAATATAAACCTTTACAACGAAAATCAATTTATTAAATTATATACACCACATTTTAATATGAATCAACACACATTAAGTTTTTAAATTGTTCGTGGTTTTTTTTCCATTTATTCGTGTCATGACATTATAATACTTTCAACAACCAATTTTTTTCTTTAACAGTTTATCTTAAATCATTAAATTTTATGAACAAATTAGTACCCCTCTTATTTTCAGCTTCTTTTTCGCACTTCATAATATCATTTCCCAGGCAATGTTATTTATACATGTACATATACATACGCATGTTTGTGTATATATATATATATATATATATATATATATATATATATATATATATATATATATATATATATATATATATATATATATTTTTTTTTTTTTTTTTTATTATATTTTTTTTTTTTTTTTTTACGTTCTAAATACTGCATGCACTTTGCATGAGCAGATACCCTCAAACAATTTAGAATGTGAACTATCTTTATATATACATATAAAAAAGACAGCTAATGATTGCTTCAGTAGGTTAAAATTTTTAAACTTCCAATTTTTTTCCCTATCCATCTGACACGTTTTAAAGACAGGTTGCGATTACTCGCAAAACTCTGAAAATGTTAAAATTAAGGAGTTTTTTTAGGACTTTTAAAGTAAAAATAAAAAGTTTTAAGGGCCCTTAAAAATAAAAATCTAATTTAAGGAGTTTTTAAGGACTTTTTAAGTACCATACACACCCTGATTTATTTGAAAATTATGGTTAAATATACCAGATATTCCCAAGTGGAACATGCAGAACATATTTACATTTTAAAGTCAATTATATCCATTGTATAAAACAGGGTATCCAAGAGAAAAAAAAACATTTTGAAATTCCTTGATATTCTCCTATAACATGCAGTTTCTTCTATGATATTAAAAAAAAATACACTATTTTAATCAACCCTTAGATACTAGTACTCAAAATCTTATACAACATAAAATGAGGTAATTTCTACAGTGAATTCAACGTTCAACAGACATAGAATTGGGACATGTAGGGATATTCTGGACAATTACAATATTCAAATGTATATGGTTGAGACCATTTTATTATTTACTCTATATAATCTTGACTTTCATCATTAAAGATTTCGTTGTCACAATATAAGTAGGATTTAATTTAAGGAACGTTTTGGCATAGAAATAATAATATAGGCCTAAAGACAGAAGCCATGAGCTTTTATCACAACCATTTCATCTGCTACATTGTAATAGAGCTAAAGTTTGCCTTAAAATTTAACAACTTTAAGTGTACAATTTTAAGTGTACTTAAATAATTGTTAGTATTCTACTATACACACAACTTTCCTCACACTTTTTTAACTTGTTGGGGATTTACAGTATATAACCCACATTCTGATGCATTTTAATTATTTAATTAATGTGATGAATTTCATTCTTTCATCAAATTATAATCTAAATACAGTAAAACTTGCTTAAAACGCTGTCCAAGGGACTAGCTCAAAAGAGCGTCTTAAACGGGAAAGCGAATTATGAGTAAGCTGTTATAAAGCAAACAAACTCTAAATGCTCAAAATTATGTAAATATGTATTGATCATCATTTAGAAACACATACAATTCACAAAACATATACAACATAACATAAACAAAACACATACATAAACAATTCACAAAACATATACAATTTAAGATATTAAAATGAATGATACATACTGAAATTAATACCGTTCTTGCGTGCTGGTGAAAAATTATGGATCGTTGTTTGTTTAAGATTTATAATATGTGTTGCAGCAAAAAAATTATCGACTCAAGAATTTTCTTAAAAGATGGAAGTGAGCTCGCCCTTATCTTCCCATTATGTTTGACTGAGTGATCATAAGAGAGATAGTGAAAAGGGCCTCCCAGGAGGTACGAAAGGTAAAAAAAACCCTTATAGGTCCCCTTCCTTACACCACTGCTTCCAGGAATAGCTGCCGGGGTCAGAATAAAGCAAGTATAGTATTTACTTTGATCAGAACGAATGGAGAAGTAGGGGTTATGAAGCGAAGAAAAACGAGAAAAGAGCGTCTTATCCGAAAATAAAGAGCAGAATAAAGCGTTTTAACAGGTGGGTTTTACATTGACTAATATACAAAATGTCCAGGGACCGAAAGAAAACAGCGTTTTAACCGGGAAAGCGTCTTAAGCGAGTTTTAGTGTATGTAGTTATACATGAAAGCAAAACAAATTTTAAAAATCATCTCTCTCCACAATGCATTTAAAACTTATCATTAATACACTTAAATTTAAAATGTTCACAGCATGCAAATATTGTAAAGATAATCAATTTGATCATTGATATCACTAAAAAAAGAAAAAGGTCAACTTTTATAAATTACTTTTAATTACAATTTAATTTCACAATATATTATACTGTAGTAGTAATATTGATTCTGACATAGCTGCCCCATAAATTCTATCTCTTTCATGATAAAATTGATTTCTTTATTTGTTTTTTCTTTCACGTTTTGATGTTGTTTTTCATTTTTGGCATGAATAACGTTATTTTTATTGATTTTTGCAAGTTATTTTTTCCTCTTTGTTGATGTGTTAAATTTTTCTCAGATTTCCCGAAAATTTCCAAAGTTTCTTCTTGCTGGACATAATGATAAAAATAATGACAATTAAAACACGCTTAACATATGAATGAACTGATTCAGAATTAGGACAGTTACCTTTCTGTGGACTCTAAAACTTTGGCACATTATACAATTAGTATATGTGTGCTCATCATATTTTCAAGTTGACGACCAGTATTATACCTTAGTTGATCTTTCTGGTAAATACTTCATAATTGAAATACAGTTAAACCTGTTTAAGAAGTTTTCTAAGGGACAAGAAAAACAAAACTTCTTAAGCGGGAAGCCTAAGAATGTTTGACAGAGCCATAAATTCAAAGCCACCCAGTAAAATTGTTAATCGTTCTTTGCTGGATTTACTTCCATGACAACTTTCACCTTTATAGGCATAAGTTTTATTAGGTAAAAGATTGTAGGAAAGTCTACACTCATCCATGTTGGAAATGTGTCTTGTTTGATAGCCTGATATCAAATCAGGTGAGATTTTCTTCCATTCTTGTGGATTCCTGTGTTTTTGAATAGTGACGCTTTTACTCTCGCCTTTCACAGATTTATAAACTAATCCAACTCTTTTTTTTTTTTTAATTTGTCAATCAACCCATTTGATGATACAAATTGAACGTTCATTTGTTTAGAAATTCTTTTAGAATAGTTCCATATTTGGGAATGTTCGCAGACCGGGCTTGCTTAAACCATATCATCAAAATTTCTTCCAAATCTTCATATTTTTCCTTTTTCATTTTTTTTTTTTTTTTCCGGGATTGACCAGAAGAGTTTAAGATGGTGTCACGCTTATTTAACAATGCCATTTAATGTGGTCACTAGAAGGTTTAACTTTCTCGCAATTTGAACTCTTGATAGGTGAGAACTACTACCCATTTTTTAAAATTGTTTTCTTTATAGACAATGCTTTTCTTTTAATTCCATTCTTTCCCCTTTCTTATTGACTTCTAATTGCGTTTGGGAATGAGCTACCGTTTTACAATCTGTATGAGGTGTCTACACAATTCCTATGTACAAAGGCGTGCAGGAGAATTCATCATAAATGATGAGTTTGAAGGGAGCTATTCCTTCGAATACCTCAGAGCATTACTAAGTATTCACACAAGAGACAAACATACCTTTGTCACCCTTATCAGGTGCCATTGTTCCAATTACAATGTACTCAGCCTCTTGGTGTGGAGGTTAGAACAAGAACAGGTTTGAAAGTTAGAAAATACAATAAAAGTATACAAAAAAGGTCATCAAAGAAGTATTAGATGTGTTTGAAAGGGAGAAAGAAAACAGAAATTCGGCAGAATGAAAAACATATTAAGCGGGGAAAAAACGTTTTAAACGGGTGATTTTAATATTGTAGGAATTTGGGAAAGAAAATATAAACTTCTGAAACGGGAAAACTTTTAAAGCGGGAACTTCTTAAACGGGTTTGACTGTATTTACACTAGATTACTATTCCAGTAGTAGATCAGCCAACCTCAGAGGACAAAAAAGCATATTCCAAGTATAGAAAAAAAAAATCAATAATATTTTTTAAATAACTGAATGCTTAATATGGTTTGAAAACTTCGTTATTTCATTCACTGTGATAGATTTTTTACTAGTGAAATAAAAAGATTATATTAAATCATATTTTGTAATTGTTGACCCATTTAATATGCCTAAATGCTTTGATAAAAATGAAAAATCTTATAACCTTAGGGATGAAAAAGGGAAAAGTAATAAATATTTTTATAATTGAAAAAACTAAATACCAAACAAACTGAGCATTACTGATATAATCATGCAATAAACTAATAATAATAACTTGTCTTATTTTTTAATTTTCAAGTGCACTTGCATTGATAATTAGATAAAAGAGTTTTACCATTTAATACTTTTATACTAAAAAAACAAACCTGAGGAGATGTATATAAATTCATTTTTCTATTCATCTCTTGCACTTCAGATTCTTGAGTTGTCACTGGGTAAATATCAGGATGCAAAGAATGGGAGCTGGTATCTTGGTACTCAGTATGATTCTTAAACCAAGAATCTTCTCTCTGACTACTGATAAAGTTTATATCAGCAGCAATGATTGAGTCAATATCAAGAAAGTCCATAGCTTTGCTGTCTTCTAACTCCATGAAATCTTCTGAACCTTTATTGTAATCCAAAAACAAAGAATTTTCACATGTTGTAAAGTTATCTAAAATTTCATTGGATACAAGTCCTTTAGGTGGCATGTACCAAGATGGCACATCCACATTGCTCATAACATTTGAGCAATCTGAGAGAGGTTGAAATTTCTATGGAGAATTAAGGTAATTTTCATAATCACAAATCAACAAAATAAAATTTATCACACATATCTTACATAATACAAAAGATATCTTTAAAAACTGTTGTAACTTGTACAGTAGTTCTAAATTTATTTCATTTTAATTTTTTATATCTGGATGTTAACTTGTACTTTTCAACAGTAAACTGTATGTAAATGCTTCTACCACTTTAATTATGAGTTCAATTTTGACAAAAGGAATGTCTTATTCCTGCTTTAATGCATTAGCTATTTTTTTATGAAGTACATATACAGGGTTCATACTCATTTTTTAAGAAAATAATTAAGGACTTTTTAAGCACCTTCGAGAGAGATGAACATTCCCAAAAACAAAAAACCAATCAATTTCTAAATTAAATCTCATTATTAGCTATTTGAGGAGCAAAGACATAAAATATGTTTTAAGGGAGTTCCATGGAGCAGCGCAATGTGTTTGATATTTTTAATGTTAAAATGATTTGCAAATCTGCATTATTGAAGTTTCATTGAAAAATGTTATGTAACGTAAAAAAAAAATTAAAACTTAAACACAGAAAAAAATTTTAAAATGATGCTTCGCGAAAACATGATGCCCAGTGCTGGTGCCTTGCTATGTCGCGAAACTGTAATCATAAGGACATCGCAACGGTCTTGGACGGTGGCAGACAAATGATGCTCTTGCTAGAAGATATAGCCGATATCTGTGCATGATTAAGTGATCTGGATTGTTGGAGGTAGTGTCTGTTGTGCAAGTCTGCAAGGAACTAATTTTCAGATTCACAAGAGTGAAAGTTTACCAGTTAAAAACTTCATTATCTTTTATTAAAATTGACAAATCCGAGAGATTTTAATCAAAAACAGAGAGAAATGATGAAATTTACCAAATTTCCGGGAGTCACCCTGGGAAATCGGTAATCTGGGAACTGATAAACTAAAAATATCCTGTTTCATTGGGAAAATGTGTTTTCAATGAATGAATTTTTCAGAAGCATTTAATATAATATGCGGCGTTACGGATTTTCTATGAATTTGGGGAGAAACTCTGATGGTCCAGGAGCAGTTGGGTGTCTATATGATGAATGGAAGTGATGAGACGCCGCTAACTTGGGGCAGACTACTAATTCAGTCTGGCGTCACAACAATGAAGTTGCTGAATTACTGACGCCAATAATTTAGAAATTTTTAATTTCATTCGCATTTTCCGGGTCAGCTTTGACGATTTTTCAGGTTTTGGGCTAAAATCAAGGAAATTCCCCGACTTTTACAGGTTTTCCTCTGACCTGTGGGAACCCTGAATATAATTTGCACTTTGCTTTCGACTTTTGAGAGCGAGGCTCCAACCAATCTTTATAATTTTCTTTTTCTAACCAGAAAACATTAAATGAACACTTGCCAAGCATAATTACAGTATCACATGAAGTTGAACACGTGTAAACATTAAAATCGAAAATGCGTTTTCACTTCTCTCCTGAGCAGGGCCCTGTTCGATACTGATGTGGAAAGATTTTCAAGGTCACTGTCAAAATGTCAAGATTACATTACATGTGGCACGAGCGAGATATGTCGGAGTGGGAGAAGCTTTTTTAGAAGCATGCTGCTACAGACGACTGGGAAAAGTGCAATTCTGTAAGCATTTTATGAAAATGTAAAATAATTTTAAGGACTACAAATTAAAATTAAGCACTTTTTAAAAACTTTTTAAAGGCCTTAAAAATGATATTGAAAAAAAAGGCACTTTTTAAGGATTTTAAGGACCGTACGAACCCTGATATATTTTTACAAGCAGTACTAATAAAGCTTAAATACATGTAAATGTACACAACAGTATACAAAATTAACTTATGACCTAATGACAATTTTTGCAGTTTTTTGTTTGCATCTGCTTTTCGAGGGATTTGTTGTACCTTTTTAGAATGATGGTATTCTTGCAGGTTTGAGGAACAGTAGACACCCTGATTATTGAATAGCACAGAAAAGAAATAAGTATCACTGATTTGGGAAGACAAATACAAGGCAGACAGTTTTGGACTTTTTTAATTTATCAATTGAATGACTAAGAAGATGCAACGCTGAATTATACCCAATGTTCAAAGAGCCAGATGTTGTTCATTATATAAAAATAAGGCACCTTAATTGGATGGGGCATGTTATTCACATAAACAACAGCAATGTACTGAAAGAAATGTTTTCAGAAAGACCAATTAAAACAAGAAGAGGAAGGCCTAGTCTTTGATGGATAGATGCAGTGGAGGAGGTCTGTTTAATATTCAAGGCTAGGAATTGGAGGAGTTTGGCTGTAAGAGGAGATGGTTGGAAACATAGTTCAGAAGGTTTTGGCCCACTTTGGGTTGCAGTGCCATGAATAAATGATGATTTTATATATTACTTTTTTGTATTTTATTCTTTAAACAGTGTTTGAACGAATCACTGTCTTTTAAAATTAAAATGTTTTGTTTCTTTTTATCTATTGATATCATTCAGTTACTTTTATCAAACAGTTATGGTTACAAAAAGCTGTACATAAAGTATCTAAAATTTTTTTATATAACTGATTTCACATTAATTTAACATGTAGTTATCTGTATAATTTTTTTATCAAAATCTATAATAAATAAATATCAAGTATTATTTAATGTTTTTGAAAGAATAAAAAAGGATACTTTTCTACGTCCTTTACGTAAAATTGCAGGTACAATATTTTTTGGTGGTTGATTCCCAGCATAGTGGTTATTTGAAAAACTTTCACTTACAACTACAAACAAATAACAAAATATGCATTAAAACACATATTTATTAAAAAGGAAAATGTGATATTAAGTCATGCTATTGTAACTTTATTTAAAAAAAATAAAAATAAAATATACCTTGATTTTCTTTTTGATATGGACTAGAATTACTGATGGGAAGTATCAGGGGAATCTCAGATGGCTTTTCTTCATTAAAACTAATTGTACTAGAATAAGGTGAATATTCAACCATTTCCTCTTTTATTTTAACAGGTACAGTATTATTTTCACTGGAAAATAAAATGATACGGTCTTACAAAGTGTTTATATTCAGTGCTATCATCCTTTAAATACAATTTTAAACTATTAACTATTTTTATTTCTTAAATTCAAAGGTTTTAAAATAAACTTTTTGTGCATTTCCAAGATAATTATAAGTACAATGAAATAATGAAGCAACAAATATTAAATTTAATAATTAATAATACTATGAATGAATTAAATATTTTAAGAACTATAAAATATTTTATAATGAATATTTAAAAAATTTCAAAACAAAAAAATCTAAATTAAAAGGGAAGTTCCCTTACTTTTATTCTGTGTGTAACAATTGTGATATTAGAGAAAAAGGCCCTCAAAATTCAAAGACAATAATAATTTTTAAATATAATAAAAGAGACTATAGATGCATGTTTATTGGATTATGTCATGATGGTAAAACACAAAAAACATGAAATTGGCATTCTGGTGCATTATAAATATGCAACTTGAAGCCTAATTTCTGAAATTTTTTATACAGAAAAATAAAATTTCTGCTTTTTTCATTAAAGTATTTTACAACATATTACTACTTGAACAAACTCAATAATAAACTAAATTCCAATTCTTAAGAATAATTGAGCATACAGCTAAAAAACTTATGAATTATAAACAATAGTAAAAAAAAATTTTTAATGCATAACTTAATTGACTAAACTAAATTGTATGCTAAATTTATTTCAAATATATGTTTTCCACTGATGACAGCATCACACTATACACTTTTAAAATTATAAAATGTTTTACAATGGACTATTTCTGCCCACACTTTAGTTTTCTTCCATTTATTATATATTATTATTTATCTCCTTTTACTGACATTTTTAATTGCCAAAATTATTAAAAACCAAACAAATGATGACTCAGAAGGATAGTCAGTTAACTTTATGCACCATTAAATGCATGACAATAAAACAACAATAGTTCCTGCAACAGTATATAAGGATGCTCAAATCCCTAATAGTAGAGCTCACTGGAGAATAGCGAGATTCTGCCATACAAAAACACAGTCAATATGCAATTTCAAAATGAAAATGTGACCCTTCAAAGTTTAACGTAATTTTTTACTTTAAATGTAGAGCCCTTAACCTTACTTATCCGCGTGAATAAATAGTAAAATTTAAAAAATTCATTTACTTTGGAAATGAGGGCAAAGCATCAAAATGATTTCCATCTGGTGATATAGGATGTGATGCTTTATTTTGCAAACCCGTTTGTGATTGCAGCATATTACTATTTGCATTCCATGATGTTTCAGTTTCCGAATGAGGTGATGAAGCATACTGCATTGAATAGTCATTGGAATGCTGAGGTTGAAATGGAGGCTGACTGTTTGGTGGTGTTGACAATGACTGATCTGAAGAAAAAATACAATCATCACTACACATACTTTTTACAATGTTAGTCTATATAATTAGTACTTTCATTCAAATATCAGGAATTAAAGTTATGGGTAAAAAAAGCAAAAAATATACTTTTGATTACATTGATTTATGACTTAGACAAATATTAACTTGAATGTTGCAGAATTATCTTTTCAATCAATGGAAATGAAAAAGGAGAACAAATGTTAACCATATTAAATTTTGATCAACCATTATGGAATTTTCATTATAGACACAATGGAACTTAAAAACGTCATTGGAAATACTATTACTCTGTGTTACTTTCAACTCCTTTGCTCACATCATACTAATTTCTTCTTCAATAGAAAATGCTGATAAACAAACATACATAAATCATTAAAAAGAAAACACACTTTTAGAGGAATAAATCCAATTAGGTCAAAACTATGGATGTATTATTCATCAATTTTCAAGAAAGAGAAAGGTTCCTATAAAAAATATTCAGAAATGATATTGCTTTTAATAAAAGTACATCTATGTACATTTAGTACATCTAACCATCTTGGTTTAATGGATAAAAACAATTTGGGTATAAGTACCAATATATGTCTTCAAAGCATTTGACTCTTGAAATCCTTTACTTATTTTTAACTGTGATTTGAGAGCCAATAGCTAAAACATTTTGTCGGATTGAAAAACAAATTATCTAATGTTTCAATATTTTCTATCAACTAACAACAAACAATATCTTTTCTCATATTTAATATTATCATTTCAATTTACTATCATGTTAAAGCTAATGTGAAATAAAACCAAGAAAAGGGACTTAGTCAATCTACAATCCTGTCCTGATCTGCCCAATCACCAATCTTTCTATTCAATGACAAATACAAAAATCTAATGTATTTTTCAATTAATAACTATAACACCAAAAACTGTGGGTGGAAAAACAAATTCAGTGAAAATTTAACTGAAGTCTGTCATGTCTATATAATTTATTTATACATATTTAAAAAACATATTTTAGGAACATAAACTAATACTATTATTATGACTAATGCGTTAAAAGAATTATTACTAATAGCAAGCAAAATGTAGAATATTTATAGAATAAAAATAGTATTAAAATAAGGTTTTAATAATCTTGTGAAAATTCAAATGTTCTCAAAGAACTGATCAATTTTTGTTTGTTTGAATTTTAATTAAAAAATTTTTCAGTGTTAGTTTCAAGTATATAAAATTAATAGCTTTTCTCATCACCACTTCATCAATATTTGCTTCATCATTTATTTCACTGTCACTACTACTTTCTGTGAAAGTCCATTAATATTTTCTGTAATATCGCCAGTCATTTCATGCGCTGTCTCAGCATTATTATTTTTTATCAAATGTTACATATTCCAAAAATAAACTTTTTAAATTCTCATCATTAAAGTCATCCATATGTAATTTTTAGAGTTCCTCATAATAAAAGCCACATTTTTTGTAACAGTTTTTAATATCTTATTTTGTGTTTTCAATATCTGATGCCCATGTTTTGTTGATGATATGCATTTCAACAAAGATATAGTCTTTAAACTGTGCCTTGATTTCTTGCTTTATTGAAAGAATAAGTTTTATTAATTATTTTTTGAATACTTTTTGATATTTGAAAGCTTTTATAATTTCTTGATTCATAGGCTTAGTGATACAAGTTGTGTTTTATGGGTGGAAAAATTAACTAGTGGTGTCTTTATTGTTTCATTCATATTACAGGTCAATAGTACAGTGTCAGATTACTACCCTTTGTTAAGCTAGATGATGTTTAATTTTTGAATATGAATATATATTCTGAAAAATACTTTATCAAGTATTTTTGACAAACAATACTTGTTGTTGACAAGTATTGTTTGTCAACAACACATTTCACTTGACAACACATATACAATTGACAACACAATTCATTTGTGTTGTCAATTGTAACTTTCTAGCATTTTTGATAAAACATGTTTTATCAATTTATCAGCTGAATAATGATTTATATCTTGCTTCTTCCCATATAGTTCCTGAAAGATCAGTTTCAATGTGTTTTGATTTTCCTTCTTTTTATGCTTTCTTGTGACATGTGTTTTTGTCAGTTCTTTACCAGTTAAAGTTATTGGTTTCAATAAATTGCACAAATAATAATAAGGTAAATAATAAAAATATATCTCTTTCCTATGATCAAAGAAAGTTATTTTCCTTTGTTGTTCATTAGGAAATCCGATCAAATATTACTGATTGGGTAGCGCTCTGGAACTCAGTTCGGCAGTTTGTGGGTTCGATTCCAGCCTTGGGCTTGGGTGTTTGTATTGGTTTTGAATTCTTTTTAAATTGTAGGTACTAGTCTAATTAGCCCTCATTTGCAAAAATGACTGTAGTTCAACAAACCAAAGCATTAGAAAATCTGTTGTTCCCTCATCAATTGTCTTTTCTTGAGATGTTTCATCAATCACATGTAACCACAAGGCAAAACACTTGTCACCAAATGCATTCATAATGTCTTCCAGGATTTTATTTTTCTTTAGACAAATAGTGCTTTTCCAATCAACTAGCATGCATTTGATTTCATTTTTGTGCATTTGAATGTAATAATTGGTAGATTTATCAACCAGCAAGTTTATTAGCAGCAGACACTATGCTAATGAATTTATTTAATATTTAATTGCCACTGTTTGACTTGTGATTATTTTTGTTTGATAATTAAATCTTAAGATAATCAATGGTTATTTAGTTTGAACATCATTTAAAAAATCTGTTTTCTGATACTACCTGTTAGCTTTAATTTTATATTTTGTCTTCAAAAGTTGAAATGCCTTTTAAGTATCTGTCCTTTGTATGTATCGTACTCCTTTTATAGAAATAGTAACTTAAAAAACTTTTCTTATTTTTCAAGGACTGATAATGCTATAAAAAATCATTGGAATTCCACTTTAAAGAAACGAGTTGAGTATGAAGACAGACCAAGTCCTAGTGGCAGCATTAAGAATGGCTGTAGTCCAGAAGTAAAAATGCATGTAAGCAAATGATAAAATATTCATTTTGTTATATTTAAAAATATTTTTATTTAAATACACTTTTAGAAACTCAAGAATAAAAAACAAAATATTACTGTGAGAAAATGTTATGTGTCTTGAGCTTATTTTTTTACTTAGAATTTTTTCCTTTCTCATAGGATCAGAATTTCCAGGAATTTGATTGCTCTCCTTTATCTCAGTATTATGCATCTGGTTCAACTACTCCTGTTTATCATGGTATGTTAAAATTTTAGTTTAAAGAAATCTCAGTTAAGTGTCTGAGGCAATTTAATGGCAGGATCTTGATGTTCTTAAAGATAGTAGTTAGTGATATAGAAATATGTAGACAATACTGGGGGATATATACTTGATCTTTGCTTTATTTTTTTCCTTTTCTCTTAATAATTAATTTTTAATTTTTTTTTTATATGACAGTGAGTGGTAATTTTTTCTCTCACAGACTATATTTATTTTATTTGAAATTAAGTAGATTTTAGTAGAATAACTTTTTAAATGTTTTTATAAAAGGATCATATATCCCCACACCATGAGACATTCAATCTAACATGAGATATGGAACATACATTTTGAATAATAAAAAAGTCAAATGTTGTTTACTAAAGAAATTTCTTAATTATCATTGACAGTCTCTACTTTAATATTATATTTGATTTAACAATTTGCAGGGGTGATTGTGTTCAGGTATAATACCTGAAATCAGGTATTTTTTTTCAGATTTCAGGTATTTTATAAAATTTTTTTAGTTCTTATTTACAAAACTAGAATTCCAGATTGTTTAATTTACCAAAATTTTAAAATTTAGGTAACATTTTTGTGCATTATATCGGTTGATCGGAAGCAATATGTATAGAATTTGCCTGTAATAAATATTTGTTCGTCCTCTCCCCTTCCCCCGCTAAAATTTCAGGTATTTTTTCATTGACCCACAATCACCCCTGTCTCACCCTTAAATATTGATTGTATTTTTTGTATTCAAAGTGCATGTTGGAAAATATGGTATATTAAAAGGACATGCTAATTTTCTTAATTCACTATTTTCTTATATTATACTAAGAGTACATTCTGTGTGTCTGTCGGAGATACATACCCAAATGCATGAGATATGGCATGCCAAAATTTTTAAAAGTCATTGAAAACTTGCAATAATTGGTCTTTCTGACCTAATCTGTTAAATTAGGCTTTTGAGCCTAATTGGAGCTCTCTCTGACCTTAATCTGTTTTAATTTTTGGGTTTAACTAATGTTTATGATCTTTTGTGTGTAATTACAAGTTAATAATGTTTTATTAAATGTTGCAGTGGCTGGTTTTATATTATCATGAAAGCATTTTTTTAGAAAATCTCGTTAATTCAATTTATCTGTTCTTCTTACTTAAAACCTTGAAATCATTTGAACATTTGTATTTAGTGCAGTCATCAAACCAAACAAAAGGACAATCAATAATCAATCAGATTATATATATACAATAGAACCCCGATTTTACGTCATTTGAGGTTCCAAGCTAAAATAACGTACGAAACGGGAAAACGTAAAATCGGGGTTCAAGGTGAAACGACAGAAAATTTATGGTAACATATATGCCTGACGACATACTGAACAGGCCTAGAGTTAGTTATGCAATTTAGAGTCCTCTCTAAAGTTTTCATTTAAAATATGGGATAAAAACTATGAATTAACTTCCCCTAACACTTGGGGGCTTAGTGCAAAATACCCTTTTCGTATACCAATTTCAGTGGCTCTGCTCACGCGTGCATGCACATTGGAAATAGCATCTTTAAGTAAGTTAAAAGTTGCTGTATTTTAGAAATCAAAATTAAAATTTCACTGCTTATCGATCAAAATGAACAAGAACAAAAATCCAAACACTAACTACTAACAAGCATGTTTATGTCCTTACACGTGCACGAGGCTGTTTCTAGCGGATTGACGAGTTTCCAGGAACTTATCCCCTACTCCTATGCGACAAAACAGTAAGATTACCTTCCCCTTTCAGGAGAAATTCATTTTCTCCCCCCTCAAATGTAACCCGAGTTCTGAAGAAAAGGCTGCATTCATGAGAAACTGGAATGAGGAAATCTCTCTTCAAGGTCAACCAGTTATCTAAAGGGGTCTGGGAGGGAGAAATGTGTTGTAAGTTAAAATGTTGACAAGGAAAACAATATTATTTTGTGTAAAATACAATGTAGGAAGCGGGAAAGTGGGGAGGTTGGTAACGTAAAATACGGGAATTTTTGACATTATCGACATAGGGTATTTGTTGGGACATGAGAATAATGACGTAGGAAGCGGGAAAACGTACCAAGCGGGAAACATAAAATCAGGGTTCCACTGTATATATACATATATATATATATATATATATATATATATATATACAAGGTTTTAATAGAATTATATATAAAGAAGTATTTAAAAATTATAACGATTCTTAACTTCGTAACAACTAATGCTACGTATATAATGTGATTAAATTAAAATTGTTTACCTATTTAGGTTTTATGTTTAAAGCTACGTCCAACATAATGTTTGTAAACAAGGAGAATGTGCTATGCGAGAAACCATTGCAACAAAGTGTAAATGCAACAGTTATTACCGGCATTTTAGTGAAAAAAAAAATAAGTCTGATTTTCCACTAGACCTTTCAGACTTGGGCACAAGAAACTTTAAGATCAATTTAAAAGTTTTTCTAAAACGATCGCATTTTCTCTTATAAATCTGAACTACAGAAGAAAAGCAACAACAAAAATACCTATTAAACTTTTGTTGCTGTTTCTTTCGTAAAATAATACTTTTGAATAATTTAAATTTTTTGAAATGTTTTTATAATTAAATTATGGGTCAATTCATTGGAAGTTATCCAATTTTAGAAAACGTTTTTGCGCATTTCATCTAAAATATTTATAAATTTTTAACTCTTAGAAAAGCCAGAAGTAAGCGCTAACACCAAATTTTAATTGATTAGCCGTTGCCATTCTGAAATTGCAAATATATGGCAATTTTGATTATTTCTAGTTACATAAAGTTGAATATCTCAGTTCAGAATCAAGCACGTCCAAAAAAAAAATTAACTACATTACGTTCCACATTGAAAGAGCGTCAAAATAATGTATCAAATCACGATTTTTTCAAGATTTTAAAATAAATTTTTAAAAATTAAAACTTTAAAATTGAATTTAAAGACATCTAAGTGGGAGTAAAAACAATTTTATTCTGCTCTTAATTTGAACTTGGGAACTCAAAGGAATCATTGTTTAAAAAATATTTCATGGATGCATCTGTTTCAGTTTCCGCTAAAAAGAAAACAAAAATGAGATGAAATATTCTTTCTTTTTATGAGCTGTGATGAAACAAGCGAAATATCAAATAAGTATGAAAGTTATATTTGCCATGCGTGTATGAATAAATCACGTATTCCAAAGCTGTTGGGGTGTAGCCAGAGGGGTTGATATCGGGATACATATATCCGCCTAAAAATTTCAAACTGTGAATAACAGGAACACAAACTTTGTGAAAGCTGGAACCCTATTATCGTGGATCGTGTATTATAAAAACTTACCCACTATTATACTTTCGCTATTCTACCCTGAGCAATTAAAATCCAATTGTAAACTGTAATAGTACTTTTTATTGTAGAAGTAAAAAACATTTAATGCAAAAGTGGCTTTTTATTGTAAAAGTAAGTTAATGTAATGTAAAAGTGTAAAACGTTCGAAGTTCTAGTATATAATTTCAAGAAATGTACTGTAAATATAAAGTAATGTAAATTATGTAATATATACCTCATGTCTAAATGTAAAAATTTAAATATTTTTAATAAATGTACATAACATAAAAAATATATTTATTTTAAAAGTAATTCAATTTAAAAAAATAACGTAATATGAACGTGTTCAAGATAGGTCGCATATATGGGCATATATGGTCGCATTTAATGGGAAAAGGTTTTTTAACTAAAATTTATATAATACAAAAATGCAGGAAAAATGTATTGTAAAAATCAGGAGGCGTCTGTTTCTTTGGGGCTTCTGGAACTGTATTTTATATAAATATATTTAAGATTATGAGGGTTAATGTTGTATTCAAGATTAACAATGTTTAATATATGTATTTTCATTTTGTGTTAAACATTATTTTTTTAATAAATACTAATTAGAATGGCTACAATGGTGAGAATATTATGGTCAATTTAATATGTTGCTGTAATCTATATGAGAAAATTAAATCACAGAACTAACCACAGAAAAAATTAAAATCACATGGCTGCCCTTATACTCTTAACAAATGAAGAAATGTTAAATGCTACAAATGCTCTTAAAATGGGTCAGAATGGCTTTTTCATTTATTAAATATGTCAGATCTAGAATATAGCCGTTCCATATAACTATCGTAGCTGTTGTTGTTTACTTATACACATTTGAAAGACATCGGATCAAGTCCTTTACAGATAATGAGGTGAGGACAGCGTCTCCATTTAAGCGAGCCCCAGTGGGTGGAAATCCGACTTGGCTCAGATTCTTGGATCCCTTGATTTTGAACCAACATTCAGATGACAATCTTTCACCTGCCTTGGAGCCTCCAGAGGTACTCTTAAACTTGGAGGACATTGGAGCCACGACAAGTCTACGCGCACCAGCTCCCACGTACCAATCAGCCAGCGAGAGGTGTTCACCCTCCCAAGCACTGGCCTTGCTGCTTTACTTTCGGTGTTCTATTAGAAACCGAGCTTCTACCGACTGATCTATGTCGGAAAGTGGTATATTACTGCACTGTCCAGCCCTGTAACACCCTGTTAACAACCATGAGTTCAGAATACAGTCGTTTGCAAGAAATATCTTCTCGAAAAGTTCGACGACATTTGCAGCAGTACGGACTGCCAGTATAGCAACCATGGCTTTAGCAGCCTTTGTCTCTAAGACACAGATAGGACTGCCTCCAATCGATGAACTGAACGTAAGACTCTAACTTGACGCAAGAACGGTTTCACGTTGCCTTCTCACACAAACCTTGTTCTGTAAAGCAATATATTGGCACAATGACAGTTTGCATTTCACATTATTATAATGATCCATCACGTTGAGAGACGATATGGGATGTCACTGGTTTCAGGTCGTCATCATCTTTTGTTCACATTCCCCATACATCAAATATCAAACGTCACTATATGCAACGGTTATTGATGTGCTAAGACACATGGCTCTGTTCTTGTTTTCAAAGCCTCTCAAAAGTTATGCTTCAGGAGGACAATGCACAGCAATATGTTACCCACACTGTCAGCACCTTCCACGTTACAGTCTGCATTGTCAAGACCTTTCTTGCTACAGACCGCACTGTCAAGATACCTTGCTACAGAACACATTCGAATGTTGCCCTGACCAGCAAGCTGTCCTGACATCTCACAATTTGAAAAATCAGAGTCAATAGTTGCACATAGACTGGCAACTTTATAGCTCACTATTCACTAATGTTAATGAATTGTGGCATATCGATGATGCTGTATAGATTGCGATGCTCGTATATGCCATACAATATTCGTTCGATTTCATGTCAATACGGATAAACGCTGTTCTGCTTCCTGAGAAGACTAGTTTAAATACTAAATATTCTCAGAATTCGTTGATTTATGTATCTTAATTTCCTGTAAATTTAATCACTTGTGATTTCACTATAATAGTATGAGTCCAATATATATTCCCAGTCCAATATATATTCCCAGCTGCGGCTAAATGGTCAGCGCTCTGGTGTTCAGTCCAGAAGTTATGGGTTCGATTGGTTCGAATCTCGCTTTAGACATGGGTGTTTGTAGTAGTTTTGGATTGTACTTTAAAAAATAAGTCCGGTGTAATTAGTTCTCGTGTGCAAAAAATGACCGTAGAGCGATAAAACAAACAGAACCAAACCAATACATGTCATATTGTACTCTTATTTGCATTCCTTTGTAGTGTAAGAAATTCGATGGACAATAGTGTAACATTTAGAAACCATTTACCATCATACATATGTTACGGTGAAAGACCGAAATCTGGAGAATGTCGACATTCACCGGTGAATGTCAACATTCACATAGTCGCTTGGTGTATGTCCGAAATATTTGCTAAATACCCTTAATTCTGACTTACACCGGCGACTGTCGACATTCACCATGTGCTAATGGTGAATGTTGAACATGCCGTCGATAAAACGTCTCAAAGGTGAACGAAAATTTTTCGCCTCTCTTTCTGAGAGGAGCGAACAAGATACTTCTTTATCTCTCTTAGTTTTCAAATGGAGCGTAGCTGGACAACCATTATGAACTTATATCCGCCATCTCTGTTTGACTATAGATCTATCAGATCAACTTGACATCTTGAATTTAACTCAGAACTGACCGTTGGTTTCACAACAGTACCTTTCTTAAGTGCAATGTGTTTCATTCGACACTTTTTGTATAAATTTAAATACAACATTACAACGTCATATCTTTGGTGCAAGTTTTTCGTCCACAGGACGGAAATCCGACGATGGAAGTGGGGCGAAAAGTTTTTCTTTCATTTTATTTTAGAATTGCTAAATTCAGGTCAAAAATCAATGAATAGCGAAACCATTTACCACCAAATACACAATTTGCATGAATATCAATATTTTATTGGTATATTGTACTGCTTAAATTTTACAATTTGATATAAAAAATTAAACACATTAGTTATTTTTAGAGCAACTAAGTCAATCTTCGAGAACACTTGGCCTTAACATAAAATAGCTCTTGAATTGCTTCTTGGATTGAAATGTTTTTTATGTCTGTTTTTCAAACATTTCTGTACAAATCATCAAAATTTTTATTTCTGTGTTTTGTAGTTTTTTTTTTTTATTTGATAGAAGAAAAACAATCGGGAGGCCCCCGTGAAATTCCTAAAACAATGTGGTGCAGGGTGGCTACAGACCTGGAAAACCGGGAATATCGGGAAATATCAGGGAAATCCTATCAAACGAGGGAAATTTTCCATTTTAATGATCCTTAAGCTGCACGATTGGCGTCATGAGCTCGGGCCGACCTTATTTCGGCATTTGTCGTCCTATAATGGATTGAATTGTAACATTTAGCAACTTTGGTGCCACAAACATTTATTTATGATATATTTCATGCTATACAAATTGTAAAAACTGTTGAAAATTTTGAAATTTTGAAAGTTCTTATTGTGATCTATAGAAATACTGGATAGCGTTATACAAAGGATTTAAAAAGGAAGAGAGAGGTGAAAATACTGAAATGTAAAAAGAAAAAAATAAATAAATTTTATATCACCACACCAAAAGCTCAGAAGCTGAAATGGTTTAGATAATTCTGTTAGAGTAGATTCTTTCAAAAAATGAAATATTTGCAAAGGAAATGTCAGTAATGTATTTACTTTAAACACCAGTATCTTGCAAGAGCTTTTTTTTTATCATATAACTATTAGAAAAAAATAAAATAAAAAAATAAAAAAACTTTAGTAATATTTGTGTTTTGCATTACATGACGAAATACTTAACTCTGAATCATTTTTAATTTAAAAAAATGACATTGCATAATAAATTACGAAATCATTATTAAATTAGAGAAACATTTTTTAATTTTGCATTTTCAAACTTGGATGAAAGTTCCTTACTTAAGTACAAATTATTTTTAAATCATAATTTTTAATTAACAAATTATGATTTAAAACATATGAACATTTGTACTTTGTACATTTGTTCATATGGTTTTTGAAAAAAATTTTGAGTTTACTCTATCTAAATCTCTCTCCGTTTAAAGTAGTATTAAAAGAAATAAAAATTTTAACAAGTAATTTTATTTTTTATATGCAAATATTTATCTTTTATGTATTTTTAATGCAAAATTATTCATGCATTTATGTTTTACTATATTTAAGTTTAAATAAAATATAAAACAGTTAAAAATGAACAAAACAAGTCGGAAACGACCAAAAGCATTTGTGCGCTAAAAACCTTGAATTCTTGTATAAAACCTGGAATTGTCAGAGAATTCAAAAATCATTTTTCGGTGGCCACCCTTGTGATGTATAAAGTAGCGCTTTTTAGAATATAGAGAAATTTCAACAGAATTGTACTAAGGTTATAAGCTACAAAAGTTTTAGCTCTAAATTTTATCACCAAGCTATTTATTACGTAATTATTTCATAGAACTATATCAGTTTTTTAACCTTTTGACTGCCTGTAAATATGATATTCCTGCAATGTGACTTTTACTGCAGGAAAGCAAATAAAAATTAAAATGCGCCGTTTAATGGAACTGTAAGTACTGCCGATATTTTACGTCTTGGTCACATCTCGTAACTTGCACCCATGCGTCATATGTAATATTTTTGTATTTGACTTGCAACTCTTTAAGTATACGGGTTCTTCCTCCGTGGCCTATTCTGGTGTGACTTTCATGTAGTATAGTAAAAAATTCCTCATTGGTAACGTAATACTGTATATTCGTTTTTCTTGGTTTTAATGGTGCAATTAACTTGTTTTCATCATTAATTTTTTCAACGTGAAAGGTTTTAATCGTCTGTAGTCCAAAGGTGTTGCACTTAGTTTTAGCAGAAACCATTTCAGAAATTATTTTAGAACACGCGTCTCTTGAGAAAAATAAAAACAATTGTCTTTTCGTTTACCCGCAATAAATGCATTTAACTTTTTTTTTAAAAAAAATATCAAGATTCACTGCAGTATCCATTCAGTATTAATAAGGGTATCGGAAAAAAATTAAGAAAACGTTGCTCGCACCATTAAACCTTACATAAGGCTAACAAAGCTGACTGACTCCCAGCAGAACAAAGGATTTGACGTGAGGCAGCCAGTTACGTCTCTCTTTTCGACATCCACCAAAGCATATCTGTGATTGTCGACATACACCGGTGAGGGTCCGAATGTACAAGAATGTAATGAAATATTCGACCTTTCACCGACGTATTTGGTGTATATTGACATTCACCGGTGAATGTCGACATTCCCCAATTTCGGACTTTCACGGTAACACATACATATATACCTCTCTTTCAACGACTTACTGAGTTACAGATTTCTGTTCTAGTGCGGCAGTTCTTGTGCGTACGTCTTTGTAAACAAGAAACCAAATGCTCTTTGCCGCGAATTTCTAGGTATTTACTATATATATGCACGTGATCCGTTACTTGAACGCGAACCCCTCTGTCCACATCTCACAGTTCCCATTATATATAACAAAAAGAACGCCTTAGGGCAAAAAAAAATCGTTCCAGGGTTTCAAAAGATACCCCTCAACCTGACCCATGAATCTGGTAGAAAATCAAACAAGGGGCGGTATATGTATAAAAATACGTTTTAGCGAAATGAAAAAAGAAAAAGGAAGAAACATTACTTATAATGAATCAGTGAAAGTTGGGAAGGCTGTTTATTCATTAGAAAATATCAGAAATTTAATTAATTTTGAAAGGGTAGTGTAATATATAAAATGCACGTATTTCCTTTTTGAATAGTTCTGTATTTTAATTGAAGTGTGTATTATGATGATTTCAAAATTTCAAGTCTTAATTCAGTAACATGCTAAATGGAGCTTTTTATTGAATTAAAACCTGAAACAATGCATGAAACTTTTGATATGTTGCAGTTTTTGTTAGACTTTTATTATGAATATGTAAGTGGACTACGGCAATTAATCAGGTTCCCAATATGAACAACAGTCTACTAACGAAGTCTATAAAACTAACCAGACACAGATATTTAAAAAAATGACTGCAAAAAAAACGCTTAATTAATAACAAAACACTTCAAAATACACATATAAACCTATTTAAATAATACTAATACACACTTCAATCAAAATTCAGAACAATTCAAAAATAAAATACACTCAAACCTGTTTTCGTGCGGTGGATAGGGACCGCATAAAAAAATTGCACAAAACTTCACGAGTAGCTTCAAAAGATAGTTTTCGCAACTCAATTATTTTTTTTTTTTTTTTATGCGGTGGATAGGGACCGCATAAAAAAAGTTTCACGTAGAAAACAACTCAAAATCTTAAAAAAGAT
>Ga0115856_100138_pt1 | contig 24064 bp, 23 predicted proteins | sample InSIn4gowninarea_FD_83870 | JGI IMG/M metagenome (GOLD analysis project Ga0115856, IMG submission 83870)
AATAGAAATGGATGGCGGTTTATTTAAAGGAACAGGCAAAAGGCTAAAAAAACTATTATTTCCGCCGAAAGAAATAATAGTGAGAGCAGATCTCTGACAATGTCATTTTTGCTTCCAGGGGCGGACACTAATAACAGCCTGATCTGCCTGTATCTTAAGCTGTTTTAGACTCTGCAAAAAGAGCAGCCCGATAAGATTGTTAAACCAGCCAATCCTCCACATTTTAATGAGCTGTAAAGGCAAGCTTAACGGCCGGCTTTACTTGTAACTGTGTCGGTTACTTCAACTAACATTATTCTTTCTTTAAAATTTTAAGTAGGAATGGCGGGAGATACGCAGAAACCTTCTTGCCCTTTACAAGACAACTACAGCTGTTCATGATTTAAAAATACGACCTGTTTTTGCTACTTTTAAGCTTAAAAATCAGAAACATGCGTATAGCTATTTATTTTATTATTTGTTCTTTTTTAAGCAAAGCCTCCTCAGCGCAGCTCGATCCGATAGAAACAGACAGACCCGACCAAACGGAAAGCCCTTTCATCGTTCCTCCAAAATATTTTCAATTTGAATTCGGTATAAATATGGAAAAAGACAGAAAAACGGGTGTGAATACTACTACGTTCGTGCTTCCCACAGGGCTGCTTAAATATGGTATTAATAATAATGTTGAACTGCGCGTAGAATTTCAATCATTAACATCAAAGCAAAAACTTAATTTAATTAATAAACGGAGTACTTCACTCGAACCTGTTGAAGTGGGGTTAAAAGCGAGGTTGTGGGAGGAGAAGGGAATAATCCCTAAAACTTCTTTTATCATTCATACCACTGTTCCTGCTTTTGCTTCAAAAACATATAAAAAATTTTCTTCGGCTCCTAATTTCCGGTTTACTATGCAGAACAGTTTATCCGATAGGGTTGCTGTTGGTTATAATGCAGGTATGGAATGGAACGGTGAAGATTTAAAACCGAGCTATACTTATACTATAGCTCCCGGGTTCACTTTCAATAGCCACTGGGCGGCTTATATTGAATTGTTCGGCTTTATAAACAGGGGAGAAGCGCCGGAGCATTCCGTTGATGGCGGCCTATACTATTTTCCTGGTAATAATATCAAGCTCGATATCTCTGCCGGGTACGGCTTAACTAAGATTGCTCCCGATTTTTATATAGCGCTTGGTTGTTCATTTAGGCTTAAGCCCTAAAAAGCTTGTTGTTTAACAAAGACAGGCGCGCATCTTCACAAAAGATATTTCTTTTAAAAATGCCTGTACAACAATTTCTACAATAATTTAACAAATTGGGGTATAAGAAGTTATAGTAAGAAAAAGAAGCATGTAAAAGCCAGTAGCTTATAGATCTTTAATAAAAAATTAAAAATTTATTAAAAATGGCGTGGTATTAACACCCGTTAAAGAAATATTGAAAGCATGAGCGAACTTGGTAACAAACATGTTGTTTTAATTTCCAGCGATGAAGATGATGGATATATCGTAAGTGAAGTGATGGGAAAACTTGCTTAACAAGTTCGTTTTACTCATTTCTACAACGGATGTAATGCCTTCGAAACTTTAAGAAAAGGAATTGGGATTCCTGACCTCATTATTTTAGACTTGTCTACTCCTTACCATCCCGCACTCGATTGTCTTAGAAAAATCCGTAGCGAACCATCTTTTAAAAACATCCCTATTGCCGTTTATTCAGCCTTAAACAGTAAGAAACTGCTTGAAGAAACTTTTGATAGCGGCGCAGATTATTTCCTGGTAAAGCCGAACAGCTACTCCGAATTGCACAAGCTATTAAAGAAGTTTTTCAATGAAGAGTTTAGGAAATTCAATGGCAACAAAGTTCGCTCTAATTTCATTTTTCAAGCACAATAGGCAAGTCCTTCTGCTCATTAACATTCCTTCTTTCTAACATGTTATTTTTCTTTTGTTAGTTCGCTCCCCGACTTTAAAACTACCGATCCGTTTTCCTGTTCAACCAGAAATGCCGGCTCTTCTTTGCTTGCATTTCTTTTCACTTCTGTGCCTTTGATTGTCCTTACAACCGGTTTGTCAAATTCTTGTTTGATTTTTCCTCCTGCTTTCGACTTGCCCCAATTCCATTTAACGTTATCGCCTTTTTTCATTGCTCTCATTTTTAAGTTATTACAAATACCGCTTTTTACCCTAACTGGTTAGTTAACCAAACAGCGTGAAGAATACCGTTTTTTGAATTGCCGTTTCCTAAACATTAATTTCTTTAATCATCTTAACTGCCGCGTGAATAATTATTTTATCCGGTTACTGATCTGTTTATGTAGGCTATAATACTTCTATGCCCCGGATTCTTTCTCATGTTATTTCCACAATTGTTTAATGAAGAAACAACTATAGAAAAATTGATAAAACGAAATTATAAGGATGAGGAAAAACGTCGACATCATCGAACTAATCATACTTATTGCGCTGTCCCTTAAATTTTAAAAGCTACGCTGCTTGTTTTCTTTTGGCTTTCTCCCACGCAGCACTTTGTTTTCCAAGAATGTATCTTCGAATACCTGCCGCTACCGCATAGTTCATCATGCAGAAATAGTAAGGTATAAAAAGCAGCTTTATTCGTACTTCTTTCTTTTCAAGCATCCAACCCACTACGGAGCAGCTATAGAAAATAGCTTGCAGAGTAAGCAGGATTTCGTATAAGATATTACCATGCCGGGTGGCAATAAGAACATTTAATATAAGCGCGAGAATCATTAAGAACGGGGTAATGGTCCACCGCAATACCCGGTGGCTGATATATTGAAAAGATAGTAAGGGATGATGAAATGGATTTAACAGCGTTTTTAAGCGGATAATGGATTGAATTCCTCCGGCAGCTATCCTTATTTTTCTCTTTAATTCTTCTACAATACTTTCTGATCCGTTTTCTGTTGCATAAGCTTCAGGTTCATAAACAATCCGGTAGCCTTTTTCGGCAATTAACATAGAGATCATAAAATCGTCTAAAACAGTATCTGCTTCAACCGGTTTATACAACTTTCTTCTTACGCTAAATAGTTCACCCGCTGCACCTACCACTGAATACAACTCGGAGTCCCAGGTCTTTAGTTTGGATTCGTATTTCCAGTAAAACCCTTCGCCTGCTGTGGCATCAGCCCTTTCATCAACATGCACTCTTTTTTCTCCTGCTACTGCTCCCACTTTCGGGTCGTCGTAATGGCGGCAGATGTTTGTAAGGGCATTTGAATTGAGGAAAGTATTTGCATCAGTAAATATCACTATTTCAGAGTTTACCACCTCCATTGCACGGTGGATGGCTGCTATTTTGCCACTCCTTTTATCAGTATGCAATAATTTTATTAACGGGTATCGGCTGATAATAGCAGGTGTTTCGTCCGTTGATCCATCAGTAACAAAAACATATTCTATTTTATCTTTAGGATATTGAAGAGCCAGCGTATTATTGATTTTGGCTTCTATCAAACCTTCTTCGTTATAAGCCGCTATAACTACGGTAAGTGTCGGCCAATTGTTGAGAACAACAGGCGTCTTTCTTTTTCCTTTAAAGATCCTGCGGAGTTTTACTAAAAGGAAAAGTAAAAAGCCATATCCAAAAAATGTATAAAAGATAAGTGCGATGCTTATCCAAAAAAAAGTGATCATGTCTATTAATTTAAGGGAAAACCTAAAGTGTTACTGTTAATGTCGTTTGTAATATTCCAGCGTATGGCCTGCATGAGCACCTGTATAAATTTCCATTCTTTTAGCCTGGCATAAGCAAAAATGTTGCGTGGGGTAACTACGGTTAAAAAGTATAGCCAGAATATAATCAGTGTAGGAAAAGTACAGTTTCTGCGGATAAACAAGATCCTGTTCCTGTTCATAAAGTACTCTTTCAATGCACTTTGGCCGCCAACAGAAATAGACTCTTTATGGTAGATCAGCGCCTGCATGTTCAGGTGTATTGCATATCCTGCCCGTTTTATATGCTCGCTCCAATCTAATTCCTCGTAGTAAAGAAAGAAATTCTCCGTCATCAAACCCGCTTTTTCTATCGCTTCTCTTCTAACCATCATAGCTGCTCCGTGCGCATACCCGGTTTCGCCGGTCAGGTGATCATATTGCCCAAGGTCTTTCTCGTACTGCCCGATACAATAATTGCGGGCAGTAAAGTAATTCATGGGAGTAAAGCCTGCATATTGCAGGATCTCCGGCGACTCAAAATACCGGATTTTAGGACAGACAACCCCTACCTGTGGCTCATTGTTTAGAGTATTGGCGAGGTTTTCAATAAGGCCGGGTGTGAACTCGGTATCGTTGTTAACAAGAAAAAAATAATCTCCTTTCGCTGCCCTTATGCCTAAGTTATTTCCCCCTGCAAATCCCAGATTAACTTCTGACCGTATAAACTTAACGGTTGGAAAACGGTTACGCCACTCAGGTACCGGATTTTCTTTACTCCCGTTGTCTACAACAATTATCTCAAGGGAAGGGTAAACATTATTTTTAAAAATTGACCTTAATAATTCTTCAGTAACATAATGATGATTAAAATTTACCGTTATTACACTGATGGATTTCATAGTACGACACTTGTATTGTTATTAGTTAACGATAGCAAGCCCTAAAATATTTTAAATTGAACGCAAAGAATAGCATTGCCTGGGAGATAAAAAATTGAAGTCAAAAGAAGAACTACATATTTTGATTGAAAAAAAGCTCAATGAGTTAGTCCAGTTGCTACGCCAGGCAGACATGGAAAAGGCAAGAATTAAATATTTCAGGCAAAAAATTAATAACGCTTTTAAACAAACCGGCCCGGAAAATCAAATGGAAGCTTTTAAGGCTTTTGATAACCAGGATGGCTTGTCGAGGAATGAATTATTAAATAGCCTTGACGTGCTTCTTTCACAGCACCAGTTGGATAGTAAGTTATCGAAAAAGTATATCCGAAGAGACTGGACTAAACGGATTATACTTGTTCTTACCGGGATGGTAATGATAACTCTGGGATATGGGATGATCATTTTACCCGCGCCTCCTTATTTTGAACTGTTTACTCTTTTTTACTTCAATGATCAAGATGGAGTTACTATCATGGATTTAATATCGCTGCTGATAATTCTGGTTGGGGTGTTTTTGATTGTTGTTAATGTCAGTAAAAAAAACCACCAATAAAATGATAGAAAATTTTTCTAAAAAAATATTATTGGTAGACGACAGCCGCATTCAATTGATGATCATGGAGGAGGCATTAAGTCAGCATGGATATCAATGCATAAAGGCCAATTCGGGCAGTGAAGCTTTAAGTTTATTGCAGAAAGAACAGCCCGATGTTATTCTCTCGGACGTAGAAATGCCTGGAATGAGTGGTTTTGATTTTAAAGAGAAGCTGATGAACACACCTTCTCTAAAAAATATTCCTTTCCTGTTTTTAACTTCTTATTCAGACAGAGAAGTAATGATGCAGGGACTGGACCTAAAGGCAATCGACTATATAGTAAAAGGAACGCCCATCCCGGTAATTATTTCTAAACTGAATAACCTGCTGCAAACAGTAAAGCAACAGCATAGTCTTTCTATAGAAGAGCTTAAAAAGGCGGCAGAGTCATTAAACATTAAATCTATCCCCGAACGGGCACCTGTTATAGAAGGGTTCCAGGTAGACTTTTGGCACCGGGCTTTTGAAAATTATCCCGGTGGGGATTTTATTGATTTTATAAAAGTAGATGAGCGCTACACTTTTATTATAATGGGAGACATTATGGGTAAGAAGTGGAAAGCCTGGTTTTTTACCTTCTGCTTCCTTAGTTATATCAGGTCGGCTGTTCGCTTCTGCATATATGATAACAACACTTCTACAGCCGTTATCCTTCAAAAGATCAATATGCTGGTTTCGCTCGACAATGCTTTAGAAAACATCCTCTCCAGTTTGTCGCTGCTGATGATTGACAGAAAAGAGAATAAAGTTGTTTATTCTGGAGCAGGCGATTTGCCCGTTTTGCTATATACTGCTAAAACAGGAGAGTTTACAAAACTACAGTCAGGAGGCTTGTTACTTGGATTACAATCAGAAGGCCTCTACGATGAAACAACGATTGATATGAACTCCGGTGACCAGTTACTACTATTCACCGATGGTATTATTGATTATTGTGATCAGATACATCATAAAAGTAATTATAACGCGTTTACAGAAAGTGTATCCCCGGTTCTTGGAAAAGCAAACAGTTTTGACCTTGTAAAAAAACTGGTAAGTTTTACACAGCCCGGCAGAGCACAGTTAGACGATGCAAGCATGATATTCATACAAAAAGATTAAAATGATACTTGATACAAAAATAGATAACGGTATACTTTTGGCCGGCATACAAACAAAAGAGGCAAGTTTAAAAAATGCAGATGAATTTAAAGCGGAGATGCTTGATTTGTTTAACAAAGGGCACAGGAATATAGTCCTTAGCTTTAAACAAGTTGAATATATAGACAGTTCGTTTTTAGGTGCGCTCGTCGCCTCCCTTAAAAGTGGTTTATCTAAAAAGGGTGATATACTTCTTGTGGAGTTAAAACAAGACATCCACGATCTGTTATGTTTGATAAGAATGGACAAAGTTTTCAGGATCTATAGCACAAAGGATGAAGCATTTGAAAAACTTTTACCGTGATGGAGCAGACCGAATTCCACAAGGAATTCGCGTTTACAAATAATAAAGGCGAACTGGCCCTTTCAGTGGACAAGCTGTTGCTTTTTCTGGAGGAGAGGCTTGTATACTGCAATAACTACACTCACCTTATTTCCCGTTCTAAATGGATTATTACCGAGTTGCTAACAAATGCCTATAAGCATTCATCCAGCCCAGTTATTCATTTTAAAGTAGAGATAGGTCAGTCGACTTTATTTATCAAAAAAATAGACCAGGACGAGCCTTTTTCAATAACTATTGACAACAGGCGTAAATATTTTCCTCTTGATTTTGAGGAGGACAGGCACATTCTTCATAAAGATGATTTTACTATTTTATACGCTACTCTCTGTACTGAAGACACACTGATGTTTACAGTAAAAGACGATGTAGATATAACAGGTAAAACGGTATATGGTATGGGAGAGCATTTTGGTCTCATCATTATTACCCGGTCTTCTGACGAGTTTACTTATACATATGACAGCGGAACAAAAACGAATATTTTTTCAAGTAAACTTAATTTACCCACCGCAGACATGGAACAGGCAGGTTTTTTAGCAGGTTGACAGTTTGTGTGAGCTATCTTAAAATGGAAGCTTTCTCCGGGCGAGAGAGCTTCCGCTTGATTTTCCCTGCATTTCTTCCTCTGTGTTCTCTGCGGTTAACTTGTCCGGAAATAAGCATGATTAACCACCAAGAAAAACAGGAGTCTTCACAAAGAACGCAAAGATTGCCGCTTGATTTTCCCTGCGTTTCTTCCTCTGTGTTCTCTGCAGTTAACTTGTCCGGAAATAAGCATGATTAACCACAAGGAAAAACAGGAGTCGTCACAGAGAACGCAAAGATTGCCGCTTAGTTTTCTTTGCGTTTCTTCCTATGTGTTGTTTGCGGTTAACTTGTCGGGAAATAAGCATGATGAACCACAGAGAAAAACAGGAGTCTTTCACAAAGAACGCAAAGATTGCCGTTTGATTTTCTCTGCGTTTCTTCCTCTGTGATTTTTTGCGGTTAACTTGTCTGGAAATAAGCATGATTAACCACAGAGAAAAACAGGAGTCTTTCACAAAGAACACAAAGCTTCCATTTTTCCTTTTGTCAACTTTAGTTGTTATACTCACGCTCCGTCATCTTAGTCCAATCTTCCCTGCCGCTTAATGCAGGTACGGGTTTCTTATTTCTCTTCTTTTAAATGCTGTACTTATATACGCGTCACTAAGTAATTTGGATACCTTTTTCCGACCAGGGTACTAAGATCAGGTGAAGTGAGCAAGCTTCCAGGGCTGGTTAATATGTTGGCAAGTACACGAGGAAAGAATAAAATAATGACGCGTACCTGGCAGGTATCATTTAAAGGTTTCGTTATTAGACCAAGATAAAAAAAGGCTGTCTCGCTATTTGAGACAACCTCTTAGGTAATTAAAACAGTTTATTTGTGCAGACGGACTACCTATAACCTGGCTTGTTCTTACACTGTTACTTCACGTTCTTAAATAGAGGGATTTAAATGGTAAGGTGCCACAGGGCGCGAATCGCTAACCGTCTTTTTCTTAATTGTAAACCGTTTCTCAATGTGTTCGTAAGTCCACGCCGATACTTTATATATGAGGATATAATTAAGAATAAAAAGATAAGAATAGGCGGAAGGGTCCATCTTTAAAATCCTGATAAAAAGGATGTTGAACCAGCTAAGTATCAATGCATGAATCATGTAAATAGAATAGGAGTATTTGCCCATTCTTTTTAAAAAGCCTGATCTTAGTAATAGAGTGGATATAAATCCTCTTTCAAACGCAAACACCAGGATGGAAATAAAGAAGATGAGTTCGTAAATAAATCCATAGTTTTTAAAAGTGTCACCGGCGGAAATGAAAAAGACAATCAACGCAATGGCAAGAAATTCGCCGATATGGAAGACGTAAGTTTTAATCCTTTGAAAAAAGGCATAGGCAGCGTCAAATAAATTAAAGCAGGCAACACCAATAAAAAATCCAATAATCCCCCTGAGAAAACCATAGTCAAAACTAAAGTTTAATTTAAAGCCTTGAGTTATAGCACAAAGTATTGCAAAAGCTGTTAAAATAACGGAGCAGAAAATAAGAGTTCTTTTCCTGAATAGGCCGGTTATGAAAATTAAAAGCATAACAGCTCCAAATACTACATAAGAAATCATTTCAGCACTTATGGACCAACTGGGAATATTCCAGCTTACATCTGTTACCCCTTTAATCTTAACAGAGTTAAAAAGAAACAATGAAGAAACGAAACTGATGAGGTTATTGTTTGGGTTGTTTAACTGGTTTACATGCACATAGCTTTGCAGGTAATTCTTTATAAATTCAATAGCGAAAAAGATCAACAACATAACCAGGTGTAATGGATAAACCCTGAAGAACCTTTTCTTTAAAAATAGACCAAGTTGCCCAAGTGTTTCAATTGTGCTGTAGGAATAGGCGATCACAAATCCGCTTAAAACGAAAAAGAAATCAACAAACAAGTCTGAGTTAAGGACAAAGTTGTTATTAATAACCGGAGTTTTCGAAAAGGCGCTCATATGAAAAAGAACAACCAAGCCTGAGAACAGGCCACGAAATATATCAAGGCCTTCAAATCTGTGCTTCTTTGCGATTGGTAACATTTGGGGTATTGAATTTTTGAAGAGATTGCTGTACTATTTCTTTTACTTCTTTGTATCCAACAAATAATACGTCGTTTAATTTAAAGGGAAGGTATTTATTGAGCGCCCAATAACCCACGATAACGCCGATTAGAACAGGTACCGCAGTTGCCAGAGCAACACCGTACACGTTGCCAAAAAAATGAATCCCTGCAAAGTCTGCAACTATATTTCCCGCTAACATAACCAGCACTTTTATAAAGTTTATTTTTGGCTGATGAATTACGTCAAGGGTTAGCGCAAGAAAGCGGTCAGCTGGAAACAATAACGCAAAGGTCATAAAGATCCTAAAGACGTTAGCTGCATCGGTATTTGCATATTTTCCACCACCTATTAAATCAATGGCGAGGTCTGCAAATAGAACTGCGAAAAGGCTTGCAGGAATAAGGGTAATGGTAAGCATTCCTGCATACTTTAACATGGTGTAAATTACTCCTTGTTTATCTCCTTTATTGTAACAGCTGGATAGAGCCGGCATTCCTGTCGCCGCAAAACTTCTTAGCGGAATTTCGATGATTTCCATTAAGCGCTGACCAAGATTGTAAACGGCCAGGGCAGCAGGACCAAGCATAAAATTAATAATGAAAGTGTCGGAACTTCTGAAAAGATTGGAACTAAGTGTTGTGCCGACGCTGTATTTGCCAAAGTCGAACAATTCTCTTGCACATGCCTTTGTTTTGTTTCGTATCGTTTTAATACGGGCCCAGCCACTAGCAACAGCTATTACACTTGTTACTAATGATGAAAGAAGATTGGCATATATAACTGTGTTAAGATGTAGTTGCTTTAGAAAGATTAACAACAATACGAAAAGAATAAAAGAACCCTGGCTAATCAAGCGAACGATTAATAAACGGTCGAATCTTTGATCGCCCTGCAGGATGCATGTGGCAATAAAAGAAGGGAGTGTGCACACATAGGTAATTCCAAACCATTTTAAAAACATCGATAGTCCTTCATTGTGAATATAGTCAAAACAGAACAGGGCAGGAACGTTTATTACAACTAAGATTCCCGTTATTACACTTGCAATAAACCAGGTAGATCCCGCTACCTCATCTGCTCTCTTTTTCGTAGAACCAGAGTAAAACTTAATAAAAGAAGTGGTTAAAAAGCCAGAACGAAAAGTGTCAATCAACACCAGGGTTGACTGGAAAAATATCCATGTTCCTATTTCCGCTACAGAAAGAGAGTGGTATAGCAGCGCGACCGTAATCATGCCCAGAACAGACATAATCCCATTTCCTGCAAGGGAAAGAAAATGTTTATTACTTAAATTAGCGACCAGTTTTTTAAACATATATTTAATAGTCTTTGCGTTACCCGCCAAACGTTATTGTAAACTTCTTCGGCATCAAACGTCACTTTCTGAAAAGTTTTCCTATTGCATAAACGTTCAACTATCTCAAATATTGTTAATACCGGCTAATTGTACCCCTGTATGTATTGCTGGTATGAACGCTGGAAGTATTGCATTACAGGCATTTTATAACTGCTCGGGTACTCATGGGGAACTAAGAAGGATAGATTGAACCGGCGAAGCAGCTGTTTAATTTTCATTCCTTTTTATGGACCGGTTTCTTTCATGTTAACCTGTAATTGCCGGGGTTTAAAAAGAGGCGGCACTCTGGTCCATCATATACTATAACATGAAAAGTTACGTTTAATACTATGTTTCCATCCAATTCTATTTTTCGTAGTAAAACTTTGCCCCCTAAATGATACGATCCGAATATTACTTTAAAGAAGTGAGTTTACTAATTACCCATTATAATCGCAGTCTTTCGCTGGAAAGGTTATTAACTGCTTTCAGAAATCTTCAATGTCGTTTTCTTGAAATTGTCGTGTCTGATGATGGCAGCAAATTTGAACACCTCGCCCACATTAAAATCCTGCAGAACGAATTTGGTTTCAGGTTGATTACCACTCCCGTTAATAAAGGCCTGGGTAATAATATTAATAAAGGACAGGATGCCGTGAAAGCTCCTTACACTCTTTATGTACAGGAAGATTTTGAACCTTCTGTAGAGTTTGCCGAACGCTTTAGTGATGCTTTAAATTTTATGCAGGAGAGAGAAGAGCTCGATATCGTCAGGTTTTATGCGTATTTCAAATATCCTTATGTGCGCCCCTACAAAAAAGGATTTGGCGAAATGGTTTGGAAAGGTGCCCCGTGGTATCTAAACCATTTGAAATTCTATTTCTACAGCGATCATCCTCATTTAAGGAGAAGCGACTTTCTCACCAAATTCGGCCGTTACCCTGAAGGTGTAAAAGGTGATGAAACGGAATACAGGATGGCTATCTCGTTTATAAAAAACAAAGGAAAAGGACTGTTCTATAAAGACTTTACCAAAATCTTTTACCAGCGCAACTCTGCCGCCGAACCTAGTACAATGGTGCGTAGCGACTGGAGACAGCGAAAAAATTTATTCGTACTATTTATGCGTGCCTGTTACCTGCAGGTAAAATTTATTAAATGTAGTCTCGATCTCGTCTTTTATAAATAAGGCCGTTTTAATTGAAACAAATGAAACAGGAATATTACTTTAAGGATGTTACGCTATTGGTAACGCATTTTAACAGGAGTCAATCGTTAGAAAGACTGCTCAACTCTTTCGCCCAAATAAATTGTTCGTTCGGCGATGTAGTAATATCTGATGACGGAAGTAAGCCGGAGCATGTAGAATATATAAATGCTTTAAAAGAAAGATTTTCTTTCAGGCTGATAACGACTGAAAAAAACAAAGGGCTTGGCAATAATATCAACAAAGGTCAGGACGCTGTCAAAACTCCTTACACCCTATATGTGCAGGAAGACTTTGAACCCGCCCTCGATTTTGGTTCTCACTTTGCCAATGCCTGTACAATAATGCAGGAACGGCAGGATGTGGACATGGTGAGGTTTTACGCATATTTTAAATACCCGTATTTAAAATCATATAAAAGCGGATTTTCTGAAATGGTCTTTAAATTATGGAAGCCAGGCTATAAAAAATTCTATTCTTATAGTGATCATCCGCATTTAAGGCGAAGCAACTTTTTAGAAAAATTCGGAAGGTACACTGAGGGGGTTAAAGGTGATGTAACAGAGTACCGGATGATGATGTCTTTTTTACAGAAAAAGGGTAAATCGTTTTTTTACGAAGACTATCGCAATCTTTTCTACCAAAAGAATACCAACGACGAACCTAGTACAATGAAACGAAGCCATTGGAGCGAAAGCAATAATGTTTTTATTTATGTTGCCAGGGAATGCTATCGCCATAGCAAATTTAACATTGATTATCTTTTTAAGAGATTCACCTTATAATAAGTACTACGCCGTTCCTTTCATATTTCAATCATTAAAATCCTCTCATTTATTTATGCTACCAAAAAGCAATAACAGAATTGAATCTCTTGACTATCTCCGGGGACTTGCAGCGGTAGGTATAATGGTTTACCATATGCAACTATTGAATTTTGGAGAAGTAGATGCATCAAGTGTTCTCGGCAAGATTAAAATTTATGGTGTTTCTATTTTTTACATTCTAAGTGGCCTTACTCTGTACAAGGTATATGCTCAAAAGTTTTCAACAGATAGGGTAGGAGATTTTTATAAAAAGAGAATTTTTAGAATTGTGCCGTTGCTATGGCTCGTTACGGTGCTTACTTACCTTCTCGAACCAGACGCAGTTATCTCTCTTAAAAAACTTGTTTTGAATATAGCTGTTTTACCCGGCATTATTCGACCTGATGTTTTAATAGCAAACGGCGCATGGTCAATTGGTAATGAAAGTTGTTTTTACTTGTTCTTTCCGCTGGTTTTGCTACTCTCAATCAGGAAAAAGCTATACCTGTGGATTGCGATTCTTATTTCTTTTATTTTGTTTGTTTATTTTTCTTATAAAGTAATAGATCCTTCGAGTCCATTAGGCGCACAATGGGCAAACTATGTAAACCCTTTCAACCAGATATTCTTCTTTTTAATGGGGTTAGGAATTGGCTCGCTTAATCATCCCTCAAAAGTCATGGTAAAAGCGGCTCCTTTAATGAGTATACTGTTTCTAACGGCATTATTCCTATATCAAATTCACGGTGAGCCTGTTAACTTAATTAGTGGTACTAACCGCATGGTCTTGTCTGCTTTTGTTATTGCAGCCTGCTATTTTATTTACCTGGGAGATTTTAGCTTTCTGCCGGGTATGGTAAGATCGGCGCTTAAGTTTTTAGGTGAAACAAGCTATTCCATTTATCTCTTACACCCCATCATTTACCTGGTACTTAAACAATTGCTGGGCAAATTCTTCGTTGTATCGCCTTATGTACTGGTAGCCCTGACTATCACTTTAACTTTAATAATCAGCTATTTTGTCTACCGCTTTTTCGAGCAGTACTTTATTAGCCTGGGAAAAAGAAAAATTAACTTTTCGGGCATACTAAAAGTAAATAAAGCAGTGTGATTAATCTTTTAAGGAGGTGCCGGAGAATTGATGATCCGGTGTTTCGTAGAAGAATCGCCCTTTAGCAAAAAAATCTCCCCATAGTTTTAGTAAAAAATGAGGCTGTCTCAAAACTAATGAGGCAGCCTCTTTTATTAGGATCGTATCGGGGAAAGAGAGTCCGGTTAAGCAATTATCTTTTAGTATTGGTACAGCCTCATTTTCAGATACAATGCGAGAGTAAGACGCGTTTAAGTGCTTCTTCCCGTTATCTTTTGATGTTGACAGGCCTTGTTTCCTGCGGCTCACCTGGGCAAACTTCTTTTTCGTTTACTCAAACTTATTCCGGCACCCTTATAATAATACGGTAAGTGACAAGTTAGTTTAACAGGGCGATGCTCACCGTGCAGGGAGTTTTAAAAACAATTGTATTAGGCATGAATTACCATTAATAACAAAGCTTTATTGAATGCCTTCAATAAAGCTTTGTTGTACTTCAACTATTTTCCGGTACTGTTTAACTGAGTTGAAGGGCCGTGCTCCTGTTTATTTTGCTGCTGCCTTTTTCCAGGATCTGATCGATTTTATCTAAAATTGCAGCATCCACATTTATATCAAATTTGCGTGCAAAAAGCTTGTCAGAATTCTTCAGGTCAGCAAGATCGCAACTTGAAAAGATTTTAGGATGAGCACCGCCCCCCGACCAATCAATATGCCTGAGGTTATTATTTACTACCCTGTCTTTAAAAGGTGAGTTCATCATAATGGTAGGAATGAGGAACTCATCGGGCGCCCAGGTATAGCTACAAAACCTTTGAAGCTTTTTATTACTATTAAAATAATTTACCAGGTAAGTTGCACACTCCCTGTTAATGGCCCACCACGTGGTACAGTTGGTTCCGTAAAGCGTTACCGGGAGAGGGAACTTACGTTTAGGTAGTATTTTGTTGATAATTGACTGAAGAAGATACCTGCCTCTGAAGCTGAAATTCGTCATATGGTACCGTTCAATCCGGTTTATTGCACCTCGCCACCATTCTGATCCTTCTGCTTCGTACGACATGAAGGATTTATCGGTGTTATTTGAAAAGAAGTCGTGAATGTAATCCGGGGATTGCAAAGGATAGTCCTGGCCACTCATCAGGTTCACGAAAGCGTAATTTTCTTCTTTTTCAAGAATTTCCCGCGTACATTTTATTATGGCTTCAGTAAAGTTATAAGAGCCCCAATAGATGGTGATACGTGTATTGGTAAAGTAGACGTTTGGTAGGGAAGAAAGGTAAGCGAACTGGCTGAAATCACTTTTCTTATCTAAATGAATATAAAAATCAAAACCTTTATGACCCAGTTTTTTAATCAGTCGTTCTACCTGTGTCGGTTCTTTATAAGCCATTATTAAATTGGCAATCTTTATCATACATCATACTTTTTACTGCTGCCTGCATTTTTTACTGCAACTGCATGCGAATATTGATACTAATACAATAAAGAGGAAGAAATGTCCTTTTAGGTTGCAAATGTAACGGCCTTGTATATTTCCTTAACGCTGTTCTCCCAACTATGGCTTGAAGCAAAAGTTTTTCGCTGCTCTTGTAGCTGCATTGAATCTTCGCTTAATGCTTTTTCAATAAGCCGTTCGTAGTCCTTACTTGTTTTACCCAGGTACGTATGATCTTTAAAAATACCCATGGCTATTGTTTCGGTAGCAACTACCGGTTTTCCCATGGCAAGATATTCGTCGATCTTACGAGGATAATTGCCTATGGTAACGTCATTAATTAACTGGGGATTGAGGCAAACATCAAATGCATGTATGTAGGCAGGCAGTTGTTGAGGTTGCTTAGCACCTAAAAAGTGAACATTGGGTAGCTGGTGAAGCTCGCTTACTTTAAATTCTTCATCTTCCGGACCTACAAAAACAAGACTCCATTGTGGTTTTTGCCTGGCAAGATCAACAAGCAGGCCTATATCAAGACGAATACTTTGCAAGGCACCAACATAGCCAACAATGGGCTTTTTAATGGTGGCTATATCTGCAGGCACGGGTCCGTTAAAACCCGCGAAAATATCTAATTCGCAGCCCTGCCCTACATAAAAAGAATTGGAATTATATTGCCTGCAATAATCAGCCAGGTATGTTGAGTTGGCTACACACAGGTCGCTTTTTGCAATAAGTGCCGGTTCTAACTTTTTGCCGTGGTGTTTCCAATAATCCACAGATTGAAGGAAGTCGCGGGAGTAGTAGATACTTTTAGCCGGCTTAAGCAGATCTTTCAGGTAAAAGCTCCTGAAGATATCGTTGTCATTAAACAGGATGATATCTTTAAATCCAAGCGCATCAACAGCTTTTTTAATTGATTTTGCAAACCGTAGATTATTAGCCTTATTTAAGAGCCCAAAAATCTTTTCACTCCTGATCCAGTTAATAGATTCAATCATTCGATCAGGAAAGCAGTTCCATAAATTTTCATCGATCTTAACAATCCCATTCGTTTTACGATTAATAACCTCGATCCTCTTTACAACCTTAGGGTCTTTTTTATGACGGAGTAAAGTAATGCGGTCAAGAGGAGAATTAACATAAAGAACGCGGTTGTGTTTGCTGAATTCAACCGCTATATTTTTGCAGTTGCTTCCTATTTCCACATCCCAGGGTTGTAACCCTACTACCACGATATCCCTGTTTTGTATCATATTATTAGGCGATAAAAATTTAAGTAAGTATTTGTATTAGAACTTAAGCTGCTCCAGGCTATGCCGATGAACGTAATGCGACGCAACGATGCTGACATGAACACCGGAGCCGGTATCATAAATAATTTTAGCCCGCTTTTAACGGCATCTTTTCTATAGGTCCATTTTTTTCCAGATCCAGGCGATAAGTAACATTTATTAACGCTATAATCAGGTAAAAATATATAGTGGTTGGAAATTGTACCAATGCTTCCTGCGGGTAGTTACCAAGGTTAAGGGCAAACACCATAAGGGTCATGGCCAAACAATAGGTTTTTAACTCGGGATCGCGTATCCGATAAAAGTTATTGATGCCCGTTTTTAAAATAACAAACATGAATACGCAAAAAATAAATAAGCCTATCCAGCCTAGTTCAACTGCTACCCTTACATATCCACTATCGGGCGGAAAGCTGGCCAGGTAAGAGTTAGGCGCAAAACGGCGTCCCCATGCCCCACACGCTCCCAGTCCTCCACCCATAGGATGAGAAAGAATGTAAGGTTGAATGCGGGCCTGGTTTACTTTTCTTGCTTTAAAAGAGACATCGTCTGATGGCTTAAAAGCGGTTTGAAAACGTAAGATGTTTTGGTTTGATGTAGGGAGTACTATTAAAAAGCCGATCAACAACGCTCCCGCTATGGAGAAGAGGAGTACTTTTTTACTGTAGTTAAGGATAGCAAAAAGTATCATGCCTGCCGGAACTAATACATAAGAGCCCCTTGTTCCTGAAAATAACATGGAGATAAGGAAAAGTGCGGTGCAAATAGCCAGAACTATTTTTTTCCAGAGTTTAAGCTGACCTGCTATGAGGCAAATACAAAGCAAACTGCTGATAGCCATGTTATAAGAGAAAGCAACAGGATCTGAGAAAATGGAAAATTTACGCCAGTGGCCGGCAATAAATAACAAACCAACAATTTCAGGATTGGAGTGCAGGTAAGCCTCTTCGCCGGCGGAAAAACCCAAAAATTCCTGCTTAAAGGCGTAAAGTGCACCAACGAGGCTTAGCAATATCCAGATTTTTAAAATCAATCTTATTAAAGCAACGGTGCGTATGTTGTACATGAAAATAAAATACATCAGCATTACCACCGCCACCGATCTTACAGTGTACAGCCATGCAAGGCGAGACTCGGCAGTTGGATTGACAACCTGAATTAGATTGTAGGAGATCCATATAATAATGATCGGGCTGATAGGGCTTCTCAGGATGTTCCAGTTTTTCTCCTTCTTTTGTTGTATAAAGAAACCGAGTATAAGCAAGCCTTGCAACGCATCCATTAAAGTTCCCAGTGGAAAATCAATGCCAATTTTCATGATGGTGAACAACAGGTAAGCCATCAGTAATAAAACGACAACACCAAATCTTGGAAAAACAACAACCGAGTAAACAAACGGAATTCCAATAAAAGCGACAATTAATAACACACCGGGAGTAGCGCCTTTAACGCTTACGACAGCCGCAAAAAAAACAGCACAAGCCGTAAGAAAAACATAGCCTAAAGGATTGTTTAGCTTGTCTGTTAATATCCATTTTTTCAACCTTTCTTTAAGAGGAGTTTGCTTTCTTGCCCGGTTAATTGGTATTTCAATTGTTTGCATTAGAAAGATAATAGCTTAATAAAGAAAATAAATACTGCTGCAAAAGCTACCGCTATAGCTACTTTCCTGGTTATCTCTTTTACCCTTAAGTCGTCGGCCGCTTTTTTCTCTTCTGATATGGTTGTAGGAAAAATTCTCATTTTATGCCTCCTTTTAATTCTTCCATTGTTTTAACATAAACATGGGTGGTAGCTACAGAAAGTTGGTTGGCTTTTTTAGCCTTTACAAGCGATAGCACCTGCAGGAACATGAAACGCGGAATGCTTACAAGAGAAGAATAAATTCGTTTATCGGTTTCAGACCTCATTAACGCTATTAAAAATCCTGCTGCAAAAAGCCCGAAACCCACTGCCCATACTATGCTCATCGTGCTGCTTATCCATATATCAGCAATGGCACATATAAAAGAAAGTATCAGGAAGATAAATAAAGGTGGCCTTAGCAAGACAAGCCCAAAAAGAAACTGGTTCCAGTTTAAACTTTTAATGCCTTTGAAAAGTATGGTAAAGCCAAAGCCGAAATAGCGAAACCAGGTATTGATCCACCTTGCTCTTTGTTTAACCAGTTGGGTAGAATGAGAGGTTTTTTCGTCGTAAACAACGGCTTCCTCAGTAAATGCGATCCTTACATCGCGTTGCACTATTTCTGCCTGAAGTACTTTGTCAAATCCGGCTCCTGTGATATCAAGTTGCCCAAGGCAGTCCTTATAAAGCCTGGTAGAAAAGGCCATCCCTGAGCCCGCCAGCGTTGCAGACGAACCTGCTCCAAATAACAGTTGCCCGTCGTAAAAATGGTAGTAGATGTCTCTTGCAGCATCAAGACAGGCAAAGGTAGTATCGATGTTTTTAGCTTTACGAATACCTTGAACTGCTTCGTAGCCACTATCAAAACATTTGTTCAGTTCAAGCAGGTAGTTGGGTTCAACCAGGTTGTCGCTGTCAATAATAGTTAAACGTTCATGATCGCGTTTAAACCTGTTTATAGCATAAAAATGTGAACGGGTATTGCTGCCCAGTGTTTCAGGAGGTCTCATTATGATAACTCTTTCATCAGCAAAGTGAAGATTACTGACGTCGCACTTGTCTGCAACAATATAAATAAGATAATTTGTGTATTTTAATCGCAGCAATGATTCAACTACAGCAGGTAACGATTGTGTTTGTTCGTAAGCTGTAACAATAATCGCGTAATCCGCTTCGCTTTTTGAAACAGTTCTCTGCGTGTTTTTCTGCTTTAATTTATATAAGGCAAGTACTACCAGCGGAAACACAAGGTGATAACCGATTATTACCTGTAGTAATACCCAGGCATAAGTTAACCATTGACTATTCATAAACTAACTCTTTGTTTGATCTTACTTTTTTAAGATTTGATTTATAACCGGTGGTGACCACCTTGTTAAGGATCCAGCCCATGAACCTGTTATCAAGGCTCTTCAGGTAATCTACTTTATCTTTTTTCGGTTCATTGATGCTTTGACCAACTTCGAATACACCTAATGTTTTATCGGCAAATAGTAACCATTCCTTGGATTTTCCCATGGCATCCAGTGATGCTGCCTCAATGATGATAATATCGTGGTTGTTCGCAAGATGTCCGAGCTTCTCCTGGATCGTTCTTTCGTCTGTCAGTTCAAATAAAGAAGTCTCCTGTCCCTTGTTACCCAAAACGTTTATTTTCTCGCTAAATTTTAATTCATCTTCCAAATGATTATCTCTAAGATAATCTTCAACAAAAAGTTTACTCTGTACAGTCTGGGTGATAAACGGATCGTTAAAGTTGCCGTCGATCAATAAGGTTCTTTTATTAGTCATCGCATAAGCATAAGCGAGACTTACCGCAAAAAAGCTCTTGCCTTCACTTTCTTTCAGGCTCGTAACGGCGAGTATTTTTTTACCGTTCAACTCACGATCCACTTCAAAGCGTATTGAACGCAGCAGGTTTCTAAAGTCCCTGATCTCAGGGCTTGGAGAAGGATCATCCCAAATCCTTTTAAAGTCAACCATTGAACCGCTTAGCAAATTCAACTGCCCCAGCACCTGGGTCATGGTTTTGTTAGCCAGTTCTTTCGATGCATGAATAGAGTCATCAAGGTAGAAGAGAATAAAAAGGACAACCAGGCAAAATACGAAACTGATGATGCCGGAAAGTATAACGAGCAACATCTTTTTTGATGCCTGTGCAGAGGCCGGCATGGCTATCTCTATTTGCCGTATTTTCAAAGAAAAATTGGAAGCGAGATTTATTTGATTGTAGCGGGCTAAGATTTCAAGGTATTCTTTACTGTTAACATCAATGGCGTTTTCATAAGATTGTATAACCGCTTCGTGTGGTACCAGCCTGTCGAACTTTGAGTTCAACCGTGCCAACTCCTTGTTAATGGAATTTACGCTGTTCTTTGCAAGATCAAGGGACACTTCCATGTTTAGCTTCTGCGTTACTAAATCCTGCTTGGCAACCAGTGGATTAAATATGTGTTTGTCAGTAGATTGGTTAATTTGATGTGTAAGTACATTTCTCAGCGAGTCGATACTTTTCTTATAATGCTCATCAAAACCGCTCTGTACATACATTTCATTCAGGCTGCGTAACTGATCCTTTGTATTTAATATGGCGCCGTTTATGTTTGTCATCGATCCCTCCAGGTACTTTCTGTCCTGCGGCCTGAATTTCTCATCAATACTCTTTATAGCCGCCTGGTATGCTATTATATCTTTTTCTACCGTTTCTCTGCGGCTCTCATAATCTGCAAGCTGCCCATATAAGTTCTTGGCCTGTTCATTTAGGTTCAATACCCTGTTCTGAATTTTATAAGACTTCAATTCAGTCATCTTTGCTTCCATGGAGTCCTGCTTCTCCTTTAACAACCTGGCAAAAAAGTCGACCGCCTTATGTTCATTGTTTCTTACCTGCGAACTATAATAGGCAATAAACTCGTTACTTAAAGTGTTGGCGACAAAGGCAGACAACTCCGGGTTCTCCGATTCAAACGTTACATCAATAAAGTCGCTGTTGTTAACCCTGTAAACACTGATTTTACTGTTCAACGACAGGTCGTCGTACTTCATTGACTTAAGCACTTCGTTTAAACCTTTCTCGTCTTTGTTCCACATGGAAAGCTCTGTCAGGTTTTGCGCATGCTGCTTAAAAATTTCAACAGCATGTTTTTTTGCATCGGCTGTTAACCAGGTAAGTTGTTTGCTGGGGGTACGAAAAGGTTTCTTTTCGGTCAAATCATGGAGGATTAACCGGTAAGAAACCTGGTCAATGATTTTTTTAAGCCCCATCATTTGCACGAGGTTACTAAACTCCTGGTTAATTTTTGATTCCTGCGCGTTATTACCGTTGTCCAGGAAATCTTGTGATTGATCAACAAGGCCGGTAGCTATCCTTGCTTTCGACACGTAGTTATCAGGAAGGTTCCTAACGAGGAAGTAAGTGATGATTACCGTAATGGCTGGTATTAATATTAATACGAGTTTACGTCTTTTCAGCAGGTTTAAAAATTTTGATAGTTGCATTATTTTATATCCTCAAGTTTTTGTCCTAATAATTCTTCAAGGTTACTTTTGGAAATCAGGAGTAATGATTCAGTTTCAATTTTAGATTGTATATGGTCGTTGTAAGCCAGCAGCACGTTATTGTAAGTCTGAAAGGTTTCTTCACCTTTTTCGAACTTGTATTTCATTTCCTTCATTGTACTTTCCGCATCAATTGCAGCTGTTGTTCTTAGCTTAAGCAACGAAAGCTGTTGTATGTAGAGGTAATAGCGTTGTTTTACCAATGCTTCTATATTGAGGTTATATTCATCTTTTTCGGCTTTAACGATCTCCAGTTCTGCCCTGGCTTGTTTCATTGCAGGCCCTTTTTGCATGAGCAGCCCAAAATTTACGTACATACCTACCTGGTAGCCATTTAAAACGCTGGGATTAACCAGTGTGGTACTGTTGTTGGGGCTGTATAAAAAGGAGAAGGAAAGCACATCGAACCACGATAGTTTCGACCTTTGAATGTTTGCTTTTGCTACATCTGCACGGTAATCATAAGTCTTCATTTTAGGATAAGTGGCTTTTGCCGCTGCAACTAACTTGTCAAGATAGGTTTTTGAAACATCAGGCATCATTGATTCCTGTGCATTGCCCGATGCAAACGTGAGCAGGAATAGTAAAAAAAGGATGAGTTTAGTTTTCAGCATTACAGGGATACGTTTTAAATAGAAACTGGGTTTCAACATTAAAACGTCTACTTTTCCATTTAAGTATGTGGTTATTCCCTTTTTTGGAAAAATTATGTCGGGGAGAGTGGTTTGGGGGTTCTACAGAGATTATTTTATTCTCCTTTTGGGAATGATTAGCAATAGTAGAAGATTGTTGTACGATAAAAAGACCGCAGGAACTGCTGGTTCTATACTAATTTAATTTTTTTGCCGTTTAATAGATATGTCAATAACCGCTACTATTAAGAGTAATCCGGGGCTAAAACAATTTGTACACCGCTTACTTATTCCAAAAAATGAAGCAAGGCCAAGACTTTGGGTTCAGATTTTTTTAAACCGTTTTTTTCACCGTCGGGGGTGGGGTTCCGTTATTCATTCAAAGACAAGAATGGATGTTTTACCATTTAATAAATTTGTTTTAGGAGATCGGGCTGTTATAGAAGATTTTTGCACAATAAATAATGGGGTAGGAGATGTAATTATTGGTAACGATAGTTTAATAGGTATCAGTAATGTGTTGATTGGTCCGGTAACTGTAGGAAATAATGTAATTTTTGCTCAAAATATCGTTGTTAGTGGATTAAATCATGAATATAAAGATACAAGCCTCCCGATTTTTAAACAACCTGTTACCACCGCCCGAATAATTATAGGAGATGATTGCTGGATTGCAGCCAATGCAGTTATTACTGCCGGTGTTACCATAGGAAAGCATTGTGTAATAGCGGCTGGCGCAGTTGTTACCAAAGATGTTCCTGATTTTTCTGTTGCCGCCGGAAATCCTGCAAAGGTTATCAAGCGTTATGATGATAACTTAAAGGAATGGGTCAGGGTGAAGAATTTATAAAAGATTTTCATGCATAAACTATTGGAGGCTGTCTCAGAAATAAGAGACGCCTTTTTTTATTTATACCTCACTACTTCGTATAATTCATTTCTTTTAAAATGACCCTCGTTACTAAAGCCACCGAGGGGCAATTTCCACAAAGCTTCAGGAATTAAACCAAAACTTTACGACTTATCATTCCTGTCGAGCATAAATGTAAATATCTGGAAAGCTTTTTATTGATTCTGAGACCGAAGCTTTTCGGGGAATAAAAACTACGCGCTTCTATTACTCAACATCGTCCAACCCGGCCTTGATGTAATATCAGCACCGCGTATTCATTTTTCTTTTTTAAGACTGCACGCTACTTTTTCTTCTAAATGTATTGCCTGATGCAAGATTGTTAGAATGAAAAAGCGGAAAATTTATTTATATATTTTCCGCTTATCGCTTTTGGTTGCGGCCTGGTTAACCCTGTTTTAAATCGCTACCGACACCATGTGGGCCGTAGCATATTGTTGAAGTTTTATAATAGAAGGTGTACTTTCTTTTGTAAGCAGTAATATGTCTTTTAGCAGGCTGATAATTTCTTCTCTATCGGCGCCTGCACCACACTTATGTTCTAAAAGGCTAAATTGTACAAAAATATTTTCCTGGCCAGCCATTTTAAAAACAGTTTTTAACTGGTGAACCTTCTTGCTTAGATATTGCGATCCCTCTTGTATAAGCATGTCCTCTAACCCAAATGTTAAAGGCAATGTTTCTTCAATAAACTGCTGCAGAAAGACCGCGGCAAATTCATAGTCATTATTAAAGTACCTGTCCAGTACGTTTTTCTGTTCATAGTTTGATAAACTAGCAGCTATGCTATGTGGTTTTGGGGCTTTTTCCCCCCGAACCCCTTCTTCTCCTATTTGATCT
>Ga0115856_100095_pt1 | contig 24020 bp, 21 predicted proteins | sample InSIn4gowninarea_FD_83870 | JGI IMG/M metagenome (GOLD analysis project Ga0115856, IMG submission 83870)
AAACCTGGTAAAAATGGCGATAAAGTGGGTGGTATATGGTGGGTAGCGAAACCAGATTATACATTTATGCTGGCAAAAACACAACTCGTAGGTGCAGATGGCATAAGCTACGATAGTACAGCAACACCTGGCACATCGCCCACCACCTATATAACCGATGACTGGGGAAGAACGCTATATGCCTTTTCGCCGGACAGTTTTAATGTAAACAAGTTCACAAAGCCGGATTTCAGCAACAATAGTGTTTGGCCGATTTTTGAAGGAACAGCGGTACAAAATGTACCCTCTGTCTTGTCGAGTGCCGACTTTGCAACAAATTATGTATATTGCAAAACACCGTTCACCTACAAAGGCTGGCGACTGTATTATTTTGGAGCTGATTCACTGGTAAGAGGTAAAACGCTTGGTGTAAGTGTGCCTGCACCGGGTGTATGGCCTGTATTTTTGCAAAGCTCTCCGGAAGCGCCTCAGCCTTAATAAATATGGTAATGATTATTTGAATAAACAAGGTGGGATAAGAGGAGGTTGTTTGTAAAACATCAATGCTCTGGCATATTGTCCTGGGTATTGATGTTTAATCCTTTAAGGTTTAATTCCTCGAAGTTCTGCTTTGATAATAAAATAATTACCTTAACATCTCGTCAGCTTTGCTGCGAGGTATTTTATTGCTATAAAATGAAATGAAGTACGCATGTCATCAAAATTAAATTAAGATAATGGAGTCCGCCAATCCGCCCCGCTGCTGGCAGAGCGCCCGAAACAAGGATGTTATTATTTACAACAGACGGCGCTTTGTCCGAATCTGCTCTTAGAATTAATCCAAAATAATGTTGACGAAGTATCTAACAGGTGAGTGAATAACTTACACTAAAACAAAAAGGCAAATGAAGAAATCCATTTGCCTTTTTGTTTTGGTCAAAACTATCAATCTGCTATAATGCTATAATAATCCCAACTTACGCCGGTTTCGGTTCTCATTTTGGTAAAATTTCTACACCCATTCCACAGTAAGGTGAAAGAGAACTATATATAAAAAGTAGTTTTTCAATCTAAATATCATAGCGGCACGCTTTTTCTCTGTTCATAAGTATGTCAGACAACGAAAATTTTTCTGAAACAAACAACAATCAGTACAACGACAGCCTGCCAAAGGAGCAATCGCTTGTTATACCCGTGATTGAAGAAACACTGAGTGTAGATAAGCAAGTGGTAGTAACGGGTAAGGTAAGAATTGAAAAGCAGGTAGAAGAAATAAACGAGCCTGTTAATATAGACCTGCAGCACGATGAATATACCATAAGGCGTATTGCCATCAACAAATATGTAGATGAAGAAGTGCCACAGGTACGGCAGGAAGGAGACACCATGATTATTCCGGTATTGAAAGAAGTAGTTGTAAAAAGAATATTACTGGTGGAAGAAGTGCACATCATAAAAGAAGTAGTGACTGGCAGTGAGCAGCTAAACATTCCATTGCGCAAAGAAACAGTTAGGGTTACGAGGTCAACGGATAATCAGGAGTCATCCATATAATGATAATTTTTTCTCACCAAAAAAAATAAACAATATGAGCCAAACAGTTATAGGCTTGTTCAACAAGTCTGATGATGCGCAACAAGCGCTGCAACGTTTGTTAAGTAATGGTTTTACTGCCGATAATGTAGATATATCAGTAAACACCATAAGCAGCAGCACAAGTGTTAACCGCGACAATGACGACGACCATGAAAGCGGCGTAGCCCGTTTTTTCAGAAATCTCTTTGGCGACGATGACGATGATGCCGATAAATACAGCAGAGCAGCAAGAAACGGCAAAACAGTTGTTACGGTACATGCTCTAAGCCGCGACCAGGCCGAAAAAGCAGCCGACATACTCGATGACTGCGGCGCTATTGACGTAGATGAAAATGCAAATGACAGTGGCTATAGCACTACCGGTGCTGCCCCCGTAGGCATGTTCAACGAAACTACCGGTACTACCATCATGCCGGATACTTCTGCCCGCCTTACCGAAGATTATGATACTACTGATGTAGGTGATACAGATATAAGTGATAAAAAGATACCCATTATTGAAGAAAATTTAGAAGTGGGCAAAAGAACCGTGCAAACAGGTGGTGTACGCGTGAGGAGCCGTATTGTAGAAAAGCCGGTAGAAGAAGAACTGCGCCTTCGGCAGGAACGCGTATTTGTGGAAAGAACCCCTGTAGATCGTCCTGCTTCAGAAGCCGACTTTACTACTTTTAAAGAAGGTGAAATGGAAGTGACCGAACACGCAGAAGTGCCCGTAGTAAATAAAGAAGCCCGCGTAGTTGAAGAAGTAAACCTTGGTAAAGATGTGGACACACGTAACGAAACCGTGCGAGACACCGTAAGAAAAACAGAAGTAGATGTAGAAAATCTGGAAGACAAATCCAGCACTACCGGTACAACCTGGAAAGACAATATTTAAAAAAGTGGCTGATAAGAAGGGTAGAAAAAAGGCGGGGCTTAGGCTCCGCTTTTATTTTTTAGCCTACCCATATATTTAAACATCGGTAAATTAAGGCGACATCCACTTTTCCACGCTATCAAACCAATCCTAAAAATCTCCACAAATCCCCGTTCATACTTATTACCTTCGCTACGATGGAGAAAAAACTATTCCTGCTTGATGCGTATGCACTCATTTACCGTGCTTATTACGCGCTCATCCGCAATCCGCGCATTACTTCCAAAGGTAAAAATACCAATGCCCAATTTGGTTTTACCAGCACTTTATTTGAATTAATGAATAAAGAAAAACCCACGCATTTAGCCGTATGTTTTGATACGGGCGCCCCTACCGAAAGGCATACCGATTTTATAGAATATAAAGCCAACCGACAGGCTGCGCCCGAAGATATGAGCGATTCTATTGAGGATATCAAGCGCATTGTGCGCGGCTTTAATATTCCGGTGGTAGCGATAGATGGTTACGAAGCCGACGATGTGATTGGCACACTGGCATGGCAGGCCGCCGATGCAGGCTACAGCGTGTATATGGTAACGCCTGATAAAGATTATGGGCAGTTGCTCATTCATCCGCATGTATGTATTTATAAGCCGCCTTATATGGGCTCGCCAACCGAAATATTAGATGCAAAAAAAATATGCGAGAAATGGGATATTTCCCGCGTAGAACAAGTAGTAGATATGTTAGGCTTAATGGGGGATGCCGTGGATAATATTCCCGGCATTGCCGGTATTGGTGAAAAAACCGCGGCCAAATTGCTAAAGGAATATGATACCCTCGAAAATGTAATTGCCAACGCCGATAACATCAAAGGGGCACTGGGCGAAAAAGTGCGCAAAGGCAGGGAAAACGCCATTTTGAGCAAGAAACTGGCAACCATTATTACCAATGTGCCGGTACAGTTTCACGAAGAAAATTTCAGACTGAAAGGCTGGAACAGCCAGGCATTGGAGGAAGTATTTACTGAACTGGAATTTAAAACGTTAGGCAAGCGCATTTTGGGTGATGATTTTAACGCGTATGCGCCGCCTTCTCCTCCACCCGTACAGCAGCAAAGTTTATTTGGCGATGCTGATCCGAGCGAATTAACTCCGCCGGAAGCGCCTGTAGAGGTGCCGGAGCAACAACCATCGGCGGGTATGGTGGTGGATAAAAACATTCACAATACACCACACCATTATGTGTTGGTACAAACCGATGCAGAAATTGCCGCCATGCTGCAGCAACTGATGCAGCAATCTGAAATTGCTTTTGACACCGAAACCACCAATATTGACCCCAACGATGCGCTACTGGTAGGCATGAGCTTTAGCTTTAAGAAAGGCGAAGGTTATTATGTTGCCTGTGTGGAAAGTGAAGAACGCACCAAAGCCATCCTACAGCAACTAAAACCCCTTTTCGATCGTACTGATGTAACCTGGGTGGGGCAAAACATCAAGTACGACATGATTATGATGAAGTGGTACGGCATTCAGTTAAAAGGCAGTTTGTTCGATACCATGCTCGCGCATTACGTTATTGAGCCGGAAGGCAGGCGCAATATGGATTTGCTAAGTGCGCAATACCTTGGCTACGAGCCGGTGCACATAGAAGAATTAATTGGTAAAAAAGGCAAAAACCAACTCAACATGCGCGATGTGCCGCTGGATAAAATAAAAGAATACGCTGCTGAAGATGCTGATATTACCCTGCAATTAAAAGAGCAATTTTTACCTCTGCTTAAAAGCCGGCAGGTAGAAAAAGTGTTTTACGAAGTAGAAGCCCCTTTGCTGGAAGTACTAACAGAGATGGAATATGAGGGTGTAAAAATTGATGAGAATTTTTTAAAAGAATATTCCATACAACTGGATATGGAAGCCAAGGCCACCGAAGACCGCATTTTCGATGCCTGTGGCACGCGCTTCAATATTGGTTCGCCAAAGCAATTAGGCGAGGTATTGTTTGAAAAATTACAATTAGACCCAAAAGCTAAAAAAACAAAAAGCGGGCAATATGCTACCGGCGAAGAAGTATTGACCAAACTGGCTAACCAGCATGGTGTGGTGAATGATATTCTGATATTCCGCGAGTTATCGAAGCTAAAGTCAACGTATGTAGATGCCCTGCCATTGATGATTAATAAAAAAACAGGTCGCGTACATACTTCCTATGCGCAGTCGGTAGCCGTTACCGGGCGCCTGAGCAGTACCGCACCAAACCTGCAAAATATTCCCATTCGCACAGAACGAGGCAGAGAAATTCGCAAAGCATTCATTCCGCGCGATGAAAACCATGTGCTCATCAGCGCCGATTATTCACAGATAGAACTCCGTATTGTTGCGGCTGTCTCGGGAGACGAAAATATGTGCGAAGCTTTCAGGCAAGGCAAAGACGTGCATACCGCTACGGCTGCCAAGGTATTTGGCGTACCCGAAAACGAAGTAACCAAAGACATGCGTTACAAAGCCAAGAGCGTTAATTTTGGTATTATTTACGGGCAGGGTGCTTTTGGTTTGTCAGATGTGCTGGGCATCAGCCGCGCCGATGCAAAAGAGATCATTGAGAGTTATAAAAAAGAATTTGCCGGCATCACCAAGTATATGGATGAGATGATCAAATTCGCCCGCGAGCATGGTTATGTAAGCACCATTATGGGCCGCAAGCGCTGGCTGCGTGATATAAACTCAGGCAACTTTACCGTACGCTCCTTTGCAGAGCGCAATGCCATCAACTCTCCTATCCAGGGCACCGCTGCCGATATGATTAAACTGGCAATGATAAAAGTGCATCAGGCAATGCAAACTGCCAATCTGCAATCGCGTATGATACTGCAGGTGCATGACGAACTGGTGTTTGATGCACTGAAAAGTGAAGTGGAAATGTTAAAGCCACTGATTTTGGAGAATATGAAAACCGCGCATCCCTTACCCAACAATTTGCCGGTGGAAGCGGAAGTGGGCGTTGGGGCAAATTGGCTGGAAGCTCATTAGGTAAAAACGCTGACAGGGTTCGGAATCACAGGTGTTCGAAAGATGAATTTTATATTTGAAAGTATATAAAACAGCGTCATTGCGAGCGGCAGTGAAGGGCTCTGTGCTGTGCCTTAAATCATAATTAATGGCTTAGTTTAGTATTTGTATTTATTCATTCATGCTCTATAAATGCTCTTTTTGATTGTACTACTATCCACAGATTGCTTCCTGCTTCGTGCCTCGCAGTCGCAATGACGTAGTGCAGGCTGGTACTTTAGCAGGTTTCGAACAGGTATGGTTTTAAACCCTGTCAGCATTTAACTCCCCAGAAAAACTATAACTGAACTTTTTACACCTATTTCCTACCACCTTCTGCACTGATTATCAGTTATCAACAAGAAAAACAAAGCTGTAATACTAATAATGTTAGTTAATTGTACTGGCAAAAGCCTTTTTTTGCACATCAAAAAAAGTATTTTTGCATTTGCAAATTACCCCTCCCTGATATTTACTATACCTGCTAAAAGCCAACAAAAAGTTTTTTGATTTAAAAAGAAAAAGAGATAGATATTATGTATTCTTATGATTTATTAGAGCAGGATTGTTATTACATTGTGCAGATGAACGAAGGTGACCCGCTGACGTTGTTGCAGGTAAAGGTAAAAAGTGATTATTGTGTTTATGCAGTTAATTACTCCGATACGGCCCTTATGCAATGGGTAAAGAAAACGGATACAATTTATGATATTATTGAATGCCTTACCGACCAAACGGCACAGCAATGGCTGAATGTATATAATGGCAGTGAAGATGCCTACTACGAAGAAGACGATGAGTAACGATAACCATTAAAATAATAGCCGGCAATTGTACGTTGTAAAAAGAAAAGAAATCGCATGTTAAAATATAGCGCTTTGATATTGGCTTTGGGAATGGCGCACCTGTCTTTCGCCCAGTGCAAAACCTATATAATTGGTGTAAAAGGCGATACGCTTAACTGTACCGATTATGCAGGTATGAAGCAAGGCAAATGGGTGGTAAAAACGCCTGCCCTGCGCGGCGAGCCGGGCTATGAGGAAGAAGGCGTATTTAAAGACAACAAAAAAGAAGGTTATTGGCGACGCTATAACGAGCAGGGTGATATTCAGGCAATTGAAGGTTATAAGTATGGCTACAAAAATGGAATCTCCCAGTATTTTTCGCTGCAGGGATTGGTTAGAGAAGAAAGCTGGCGAGCCGTAAATCCGGAGCATCCTTACGATACGGTACGGGTGTACGACCTGAAAGACCCGGATAAATACGATTTGCGTGAAGTAAAGGTGGAAGGTACAACGTACAAGCAGGGAACATGGAAATATTACGACCCGCAAACAGGACTCATTACAAAAACAGAGGATTACGTGATGGATAAAAAAGTAGATCCTTTTACCGGACGCCCGTTAGATGCAATATCTACCACCGATACCAGTGCCGTAGCTAAAAAGAAAGTGGATAAGCCGGCTGAAGTACTACAATATGAAAAGAAAAATTCCAATAAGAAGAAAATAAGAGTGCGTGACGGCGCAACAGGCTATTAAGATGAGAGTCTGTAACTGTTTCCTTCTTGTTATAACTGCTCAGGCGGAAATTGGCACGATGTAATAAAAAGAATTAAGACTAATTGTGTAAAGTAAAGGTTCCGGACTTTATGTAAAAGGTTCGGAACCTTTTTATTTTACTCCTGTAACCTCAACGTCGCAAAAGACATAACAACCTTCAAGATTCTTTGAACGGGCTTGCATTAAAATCTATTACCCACTTAACTACTGCTGTTACCGGTATTTGCATCCTTATCGTTTCCCTGCATCGCATCAAAAGGACGACTGTTGAGCGCATCGCCTTGTGTACCGCTTACCACTTCTTTTTCTGCCTCATAGAGGTAATCGGAAAAACCGGCACCACCGTTACCTGCCGCACGGTTACTGTCGTTCAGATTGCCGCCACTGCCTCCCGTTTCTTGTTGCCCCTGATTGTTGCCACCAATATTGCTGAATTTAGCAGGATTGCTTTGGTCGCCAAAGGTAGTGCCGCTTACTTCTCCATAGTTGCGGATGCTATTGCCAAGGCTCAGGTCATTTTCCGTTTTCGTTACAGCATTGTTGTCGTCAGCACGTTCCTTTTGTGCAGCTTCCTGTATGCCTTGTTGCTCATCTTTACCATTAAACTCCGGGCGATTATTGTTCTGTGTTTCCATGTTGTAATTTTTTATATAAAAAATTATAATCCTGCATCTATTGTACCGCAGGTGTATAGAGAAGCATCAAGATTACTGCCAAAAGAGAAGTGCGTGCGTTTGTTGTGCCATGTCTGAGGGCAGCAATCAGGTAAGAGGATAAAATTAGCTTGATACAATTTCCAAAAAGAATGTACGTCAAGGCTACAATCCAATGTCCCATTGCTAAGGAGTAAACTATTTACAATACAGTGTTATTTTATAGCCCTGGTTTGATGGATGTCATGTTCGTAAAATTGCGGTAATCATTCCACCTGCTTTGCGAAATAAAAGCCCGAAAGGCTGACAGGATGATGGAAAAGTTTAGATGAAAAGAATTGAAACACCAAAGGAGTGGTATAATCAAATACAAGCTACTGTACAGAAGATGAATCATAAATAAAGTACCCAAACCCTGAGCGTTAAAATCATAAGAAAAACATTCCTTAATTAAAAGACCTTTTGCAACAGCTTCTATTACTTTAATCCCTTCTTCTACTTTTTTACCTTATAAGTGTCAATTCAACGTTTTATAATACCTTCCGCCCCTATTTTTTACTGCTATTATATTAAATATGAGAATTCTTGTCTCCATTGTTTGTTTGCTCCTTATTATTGCTATTGCTGCCTGCAACAATTCCGACACGCGTAAAGTGTTGGTGTTTACAAAAACAAAAGGCTATCACCACGAGTCTATCCCTGCCGGTATTGCTGCTATTGAAAAGATTGGTGAAGAACAACATTTTGACGTGGATACCACCACCGATGCCAGCGAATTTAACGATGACAATTTAAAACAATACAAAGCCGTTGTTTTCTTAAGTACCACTGGTAATATCCTCAATTCCGACCAGCAGGTGGCATTGCAGCGGTATATGGAAGCGGGCGGCGGTTTTATGGGCATACATGCCGCTGCCGATGCGGAATACAAGTGGGGATGGTACAATAAACTGGTGGGTGCTTATTTTAAAAGCCATCCGCAAGACCCGAATGTAAGAAAAGCAACGATTGTTGTTACCGATACTGCTAATCCTGCCATGAAGGGCTTGCCGCAACAATGGGAACGCACCGATGAATGGTACAACTACAAAAACATTGAACCGGATATTCATGTGCTGGCAAGGCTGGACGAGGACACCTATGAAGGAGGCGAGAATGGCAGAAATCATCCCATTGCCTGGTATCATACCGTAGATGGTGGCCGCGCTTTTTATACCGGTGGCGGGCACACTACCGAAAGCTATAACGAGCCACTCTTCTTGCAACACCTGGCAGGCGGTATTCAGTATGCGATGGGGCCTGATAGTGTAAAACTGGATTATTCAAAAGCATACGCCACCAAAGCGCCGGAAGAAAACCGGTTTACCAAAGTAATTCTCACCAACGACTTGAATGAGCCAATGGAGATTGCAGTTACACCGAGCAATTATGTGTATGTTGTTGAACGCTCGGGTAATTTTTATGCGTATAATCCTAAAGCGAATACCACCAAATTAGTGTATAAATTTGAGGTAATGCCCGACAGCAAACAGGCATTTGGCAATGGCTTGTTGGGCATGACCATTGATCCTGATTTTGCTACTAATAAATACGTTTATTTCTTTTATACTCCTAATACAGAACCGATTCATCAAAACATTTCGAGGTTCAAAATGATAAGTGAGGATTCGCTGGATGCCGCCTCCGAAAAAGTGATTATACAAGTGCCGCTCGATCCCGAAGTAAGTGCACATACCGGCGGTTCTTTAGCGTGGGATAAAAACAAAAATTTATTTATTTCTATCGGCGATAATACAGTGCCCTTTGAGTCGGATGGTTATGCGCCACTGGATGAACGTCCAGGCAGAAAAACATTTGATGCGCAGCGTTCGGCATCCAACCCCAATGACTTGCGTGGTAAAGTATTGCGTATTCATCCCGAAGCCGATGGCAGCTATACTATTCCTGATGGCAATTTATTTGCAAAAGGCACTGCCGGTACGCGTCCGGAAATTTATACCATGGGCTGCCGCAATCCCTATCGCATTGCCATCAACCAGGAAACTTCTACGTTATATTGGGGCGAAGTGGGTCCGGATGCCGGCGAAGATTCCAGGCATGGTCCAAGGGGTTATGATGAGTTTAACCAGGCAAAAAAACCGGGCTATTATGGCTGGCCTTATTTTGTAGGTAATAACAGAGCTTATCACGATTCTGATTTTGCAACAAAACAAGTGGGCGCATTATTTAATGTAAACGGTGCTGTAAATACTTCGCCCAATAATACTGGCATGCAGCAGTTACCGCCTGCTACGCCTGCCATGATTTATTATCCATACAGCTTTTATGATACTTTCCCCGACCTTGGCGAAGGTGGAAGAACAGCGATAGCCGGTGCTTTTTATCATTACAATAAAAATGAGGCAAAGCCCAACAGCATTCCGGAATATTACGACAAAGCATTGTTTGTAATGGACTGGATGCGCAACTGGATATTCGCATTGCGTTTTGATGAAAATGAAAATTATAAACGCATGGAAGCATTTATGCCATTAACCGGCGATTTCAGAAGACCAATAGACATGGAGATTACGCCGGATGGTGTGATGTATGTGCTGGAATACGGCTCGGTATATGGCGCTGATAATGATGATGCCCGTTTGGTGCGCATAGATTATAACGGCGGCAACCGTGCACCAATAGCAAAGATTAGTGCAAATGACAGCATTGGTTTAGCACCATTGAAAGTAAACTTCAACAGTAATAACAGTTATGACAACGATGAAGATGACCAACTGAAATATGAATGGAAGTTTGAAGGTGATAAAGTGGGCTCCACAGAACCTAATCCTACGTATACATTCAACAACAAGGGGGTGTACAAAGTAACACTGAAAGTAACCGATCCTTCGGGCTTGAGCAGTATGGATACTTTGGAAGTAAAAGCAGGTAATACGATGCCGCAAATTGCCATTAACACCACCAGCAACGCCACTTTTTATTTTGATAACACCGCACTGAATTATAATGTGGATGTAAAAGACAAGGAAGATGCAAATATTGATGCGAATAAAATACAGGTGAAATTGGAATATGTTCCTGAAGATGCAGGAACCTGGAAACCTTCTCCTGGTGCACACGGCACATGGACAACTACCGGCAAAGACTTAATAATGATAAGCGATTGCAAAGCCTGCCACCGCTTTGATACTACGGTAATTGGCCCCGCCTTTACAGCCATTGCGCAACGCTATCAAAACAAGCCTAACGAAATACCAAGACTCGCCAATAAAATCATCACCGGCGGTTCCGGCGTATGGGGCGAGCATTATATGAATGCACATCCGCAACTGAGCAAAGACCAAACAACTACTATTGTAAAATACATTTTGTCTTTAGCACAGCAACAAACCACCAATAACCTGCCAGCAAGTGGAACGGTGCCGCTGAAAGCTCCTGCCAGCAAAGGCGGTACTTATGTGCTCACTGCCGCTTATACCGATGCCGGCAATGGTGTGGTGCCTTTAACCAACACCAATGAACTGATACTACGACCGGCAAAGATAGAAGCGGAAGATGTAGATGTGTTAAGTAACATTCGGCGCGGTAATGGCGAGCTGGGCAGCATTCACAACAAGTCTTATTTTGTACTTAAAGGAATAGACTTGAAAGACATCAAAACTATTACCTACAACTATTCTTCTAAAAATATTGGGGCTGCTTTGGAAGTGCATGTAGATTCGCCCAAAGGAGCCATCATCAGCACATTAAATTATGAACCTACCGGCGATTGGAACAAGTTTAGGCAAGCAACTACATCCATTCAAGATCCAGGTGGCAAACACAATTTGTATTTTGTTTTCAAAAAAGATACAGAACCCAACCGTGATATGTTTTCACTGGATTGGTTGAAATTTAACAGGTAAAATTCTACTAAAACAAAAGCCTCTTTGCAGAGGCTTTTGTTTTAGTATACAAGAATAAATAACATAAGTAAAAAGGAATAAGTTTAAGATAGTGCACAACTGCTTGCTGCGTTGCAATTTCTATCTAAGTAAACCGGTTGGCGCAAGAGGAAGCGAATGCAAAGAAAAAGGTGACAACAGGTTTACTTATTAGCTGAATATAGACGACTTTATCATTTAAACAACGTTGGCAGCGGCTTGTATTTCACTAAAAATTTGGTTCTTTTTGCACCCCGAAACAACAAACTTTTTGTCACTTTTTTACTGCCATTTTTTACATCATCAGGAAGGTTAAATGTCATTACAGCACCTTCATTCAATCTACTTAACAACGTTATAACACATTTGTTATAAGAGCGTTATAGTATTTATTAATTATAATAAATGCACCAAAATTGAGTATTAAGCGTATAATAATTTTAACAATGAAAAATATACTAATGATGATTTTGGGTGTTGGATTAGCGCTTGGCGCTTCTGCCACACAGCCAAAGCTTGCCAGCGGAAGCAGCATTAGTGGAAGACCGGCTAAAGTAATCGTCGTTCGTCCATATATACTCCATTCTTATGGCTACTATCCATACCGCTTTGGTTATAATCCGTTTTATGCACCTTATGCATATAACCCTTATTATTCTCCTTTTGCTTATCAGCATCAACCTTCAAAACTCGATTTGGAAGTAGAGCAGATAACTAATGATTACCATCATGAAATTGCAGAGGTAAGGCATGATAACACCTTATCGAAAGCAGAGAGGAGACAAAAAATAAGAGACTTAAGGCATGAACGGAAAAACAGTATTATAGAGGCTAAGAAAGGCTATTACGATTCTAAAGAAAAGGATACTGAATAAGTAATGCTTCTATTAAAATAAAAAACCCCGCAACAAAGCGGGGTTTTTTATTTTTAAATCAACTGGAAACTGGTAAAAAGAAAAGAGTTTATTAGTAGAAAAGAATACAGCACTTATAAGTATTTGTTTTTCTTAGGATTTATTCTTGTATCATACATATTTAAAACAATAATTGTATCATTCGTTATTTTATAGAATAATTTATTGTGTTTTGTGATAAGTATTCCTCTTACACCTTTAATTGTTTGAGAAGGACCACCAATGTAAGGCTGCCCTTTCAATGTTTCTATTCGCTTATCGAGCTTTTGTAAAAACTGTTGTGCTATTTCTTCGCTCCAATTAGCTTCCAAATAATTCAACAAAGCCGAGAGCTTATTATAAAACCGCTTCTTGTATACTACTTTGTACGCCATTTTGCAGTGGCTTTTATAAACTCCTCTTCACTCAGTATATCCTGTGTGTCCGGCTCATTTGCAAGAGTTTGCAACTCTTTTTTATCAGCAGGTTGTAATTCGTCCGTAATATCACCTCCTTCCTCTGTAAAGTAAGTTATATCTGCTTTTAATAACTGCAACAATTGTTCGTCTTCAATAGCTTGCACCAATTGTAGTACCTCGCTTTTAATATCGGTTGCCATAAATAAGTTTATTCAAATATACAAACTTACACTTGTGCTAAAGCAAAGCCTTATCCTATCTTCACTCCTATATTAACTGCTTATCAAAACCCAACTCTACCAATCGCTCATACGCCTGCCACACATCATCTGGTATTTGCTGGTAGGTTTGAAAGCCTTTTTCGGGATAAATTTTAATACGCTGTAAATCGCCCACCATAATGTTGATGACTTTCTCCAACGGGATGTCTTCCGTTGGATAATCTTCAAAACTTATTTGTGGCGAGGTAACTACAAACTGTTTGCCGGGCCAATTCTTTTCAAATGTGGCAAGGCTTCGCCGTTCCATATACGGCTTCTGCACCACGATAAAAGTTTTTGGATCAATGTTTTTTTCTTTCAAAAGTTGTTGTACCAATTGTATGTTTTCACCCGTGTTTGTAGAACGGTTTTCGATGAGTATTACTTCTTTTGGAACGCCTTTTTCCACTGCAATACGGGCAAACAAATCGGCTTCACTTTCTGTCCACATGCCTTCGGTTAAGCGCCCCAATCCGCCGGCAAAAATGAGGAGTGGCGCCCAGCCTTCCAGATACAATGCTGCTGCCTTGTCTGCTACTCTGGTGTCATGGCTTCCCAGCGTTAAAATACAATCAGACTTTACAAGCGCATGATGGACGTGGTGATAGTCCCAGATCTTTTTGGCTAATACAATGACTTCATTTGTTATCATAATCAGTGCGAATGTAAGGCTGCCTTTTGATTGTAAAACGTTCCGGTCTAAAGTTATTAATCACTGTGTATATTTCTGAATGGCATTGTATTGGTAACCCTTTTTCACGCTGCAATTTTAATTTATAAATAATTGCTCTTATGCGTTTTAGCAACAAAGTATGTATTGTTACCGGTGCAGGTTCAGGCATTGGCAGGGCTACCGCCCGGCGCCTGGCTGCCGAAGGCGGTAACATAGTAATAGCAGACCGAGATGAACAAGGCGGTAATGAAACCGTGAATTTAATTACCAAAGAAAACGGCAGCGCTATATTTGTTCAATGCGATGTGGGTAACGAAGCTGCCATCAAAGCAACCGTGGATGCGACACTTGCAAAATGGGGTAAAATAGATGTGGTAGTTAACAACGCTGCTATGATGACCTTCAAAAAAATAGTTGACCTGAGTGCCGATGAATGGGACAGGCTGATGCAGGTAAACATACGCTCTGTTTTTTTGTTTTGCAAATACAGCATACCGCATATGAACGGCGGTGCGGTGGTCAACATCAGCTCGGTACACGCACACGAGACTACTGCTAATGTAATACCTTATGCCAGCAGCAAAGGAGCTATGGAAGCTTTTGTACGCGGCGCCAGCCAGGAATATCCGGCTTCGCAGGTGAGGTTTAATTGCGTAGCGCCGGGTGCGGTAGATACACCCATGCTTTGGAACAATCCTAATGTAAAAAGCGGCGCAGAAAAGATAACGGGTGCTGTTGGCAAGCCCGAAGAACTGGCGGCTGCTATTGCATTCATGGCATCGGATGAAGCCTCTTTTGTAAATGGCACCACACTGGTAGTTGATGGTGCACGATTAGCCGTTTTATAAGTTGTAAGTATGAGTAATTTATTATCGGAGCAATTCATGTTTGCCACGGGTATTGAAAATAGTTATCCTACTATTTTGCTGCCCAATGGTACGGAAAAAAGAGTGGATGAAATGGCTAAGACCGACCATTACACCCACTGGGAAAAAGACTTTGAATTGGTAAATTCTTTAGGTACCAATTTTTTACGGTATGGTCCGCCGTATTATAGCACACATCTTGGACAGGGCAAGTATGACTGGGCATTTGCTGATAAAACCTTTGCAAAACTAAGAGAACTGAACATCTCTCCTATTGTAGACCTGTGCCATTTTGGGGTGCCCGATTGGATTGGCAATTTTCAGAATCCTGATTTCCCTGTATTATTTGCAGAATATGCGCAGGCGTTTGCAGAGCGTTTTCCTTACCTGCAATATTACACGCCTGTCAACGAGATATTTATTGCTGCTACCTTTTCTGCTTTATACGGCTGGTGGAACGAACGACTAACAAGCGAGCAGGCATTTGTAACGGCACTGAAGCATTGCTGTAAAGCTAATGTGATGGCAATGCAGGCTATCCTGAAGGTACAGCCCAACGCCATTTTTATACAAAGCGAATCATCGGAATTTTTTCATTCCTCTAAGCCAGTAGCGGTAAATATTGCCAATTTTTTAAATGAAAAGCGGTTTCTCTCGCTCGACCTGATTTACGGTTATCCGCTCACCTCCAGAATGTATGAGTTTTTGCTGGATAATGGCATGAGAAGAGAAGAATACCACTGGTTTGAAAACAACCAGGTAAACGCCCGTTGTATTATGGGCAACGATTATTATGTTACCAACGAGCACCTGGTGCACTCCGATGGAAGAACAGAGGCTTCCGGGGAGATATTTGGCTATTACGTAATTACACATCAATACTACAGCCGCTACCGCCTGCCGGTAATGCACACCGAAACCAACAGGATCATGCCCGAATCGGTCAACTGGCTGTTTAAAGAATGGGCAAATGTGCACCAGCTCAAGCGCGATGGCGTGCCGGTAACAGGCTTTACCTGGTATAGCCTGTTGCATCAGGTGGATTGGGATACTGCCTTACGCGAGGATAACGGGCGTGTGAATGAATTAGGCTTGTTTGACCTGCAGCGCAACATTATGCCGGTAGGACAAGCGTATAAAAAACTCATTAGCCAGTGGAAGGATGTATTGGCAGCAGAGAGCTATGGGCTGAACTATTAAATTTATAATTCCGGAGGATTATTTTACTAATACTTTAGGTACGCTGGGATAATACGCCGAAGAGCGTGGACCACAAGTGTTCGAAATCTGAATATTGTGTTTAGAGCTAATGCAGTCACCGTCATTGCGAGCGCAGCGAAGCAATCTGTGAGTTGTAGAAAGATCAAAATAAGCCATCAAAACTGATTTAAACTTAATTATCAAGTGTAAACCATTCCATCCACATTGCTCTTAATAATACCCACAGATTGCTTCACTTTGTTCGCAATGACGTAGGTTTCGAACAGTAATGGAGCGTGGATTTTGACGAGATTTTGGAACTGACAGGCACTTCCACCCTAAAAGACTGTTTCACTTTGTGCGGCACAAGGTAGCGCTGCTTATAACGGGAATGTTTGTTAAGCAATGGCAATAAAGAACAATAATAACTAACCCGAGTCCGGGCTCACACTTATACAAGAACTATGTTGGCTTTATGCCTTCCGCTTGCCCCAGGTTGCCACCTGTACGCCATTAGCATAATGATATAGATCAGCCTTTCCAGCTATCAATACCTCTCTAAACTGATAATGTACATCCAACATTTTTATGTCAACGGTTTGTAATGGCCAGTCCTGATGATGAATATCATGGCTAAAGATTTTGTTTGATAATTCATGAAATAAACAAAAGCGATCTGTGAGCCATCTGTCCAAAGCACTTCTTATAAAAGTATTATGCTGAGGTTCATATGTAGTCCGGAGGTGAAAGTTCAGCTTTTTATTTTCAGACGCATAATATCCCTCCGAACCGGTAATATTGGAGTGTACATAAGGCAATCCCGTCACAAGTTTTGCCATTAAAGCGGAGCCACTTTTCTGTGCCCCTATGCTTAAAAAGTAAATGCCCCGCTTACCCTTTCTCAGCACATACGTTCTCATATTAATCTCATGAAAGTTAGACAAGGGTGGAAAAGGAGGAAGAAAGCGGGGACGTAAATGTTTAATAGTGAACGCGACGAGCGAAACCCATGCTTCCTTATCAAAAAGATCGAGTGTAAGCCCATTGGGAATAAGTGGGGTTAAGGTTTCAGCATCAACTTTCCAGTGAGCAAACAGCACATGATGCCATTCCTGATAATATTTCCATGTAGTTGCAGGCATCGGAAAAGGGCGATGTGAAGTTTCCTGAAGAATATGTTGAATGTTGCTCACGTTTAATGCTACAGATAGTTCTTTACCCGTTGTTCGGGTGCGGCAAAGTGCCCCACAAGATATAAAGTAAAGATAATTCTTCAGAATCATCTAATATGCTGTGAGTGCGTTCAAAAAAGCTGCCAGTCGAATACCGCCGGCTTTTTACTTTATAATAATCGTTTTAGAGCTTAAACTTAGCCCGCTAAAGCAACCGGTTACATTAGTGCCTGTTAGGTTGGTAGCCAGTGTAACAGGAGTGGCAAAAGGGCCGCCATTGTTGCGTGCATTATTAAAGCTTTCCCAAAAATTATATACATCGCGCGTAACGCTTGCCATGTGGTACTCCACTGTGTCGCCTACTGCATAGCCACCCGTATGGGTCAACCTGATATATTGACCATTGGTCAACTCATCAGAACCAAAGCTGCTGTTGCGGCTACCGCCAAAAGAACCCCAGCCAAAGCTCTGGCTGTTTTCGGAAGAACGGTAAAAGTATAATTGTGTATTATTCAGCGTATCCGGATCCTGATAGTTATTGGTAATGCGCATCTTGTACTTATTACTATCTTCCTGATCCACATATCCATAACCGGTGGTTAAACTATCAATCTGAACCGGTGGAATCAGCGTTGTGATGGCAGAATATTCATTTCCACCTTCACTGATCTGAAGCAGGTAACTTTTACCAGGCTTTCCCAATAAAGCACGTTCCGGAATGGTAGTTAAACGAGGATCAAAGTAAAAGCTATTCAACTCCGCAGGAACCCCGGGAATATTCAAAGGCATCATGCGTACGGTAGTGGTACTGTCCCAGTTGTACCCATCTCCTGCCCGTTCCCCTTCGGTAATGGTTACTACCGCCTCCTTTACTGGCGTACTTTCAAAATCGGGTGATAAATAATCCAGACTTTTGCTTAATACAACATAGTTGTAATCACGCATTTCGTTGTTGATGTACGCTTCTACTACCAGCACCGGCGTGTTGGCTTTTACTTTCACATTAAAGTTTTTTTCGCACGATATAAAACAAGTGCAAAGCAACAGTAAGCAGGCTGCTGTACAAAGGGATAGCTGATTGTTTACAGCTTGTATAAAGGATTTATATAGCGGATTGAGTTTGCTTTGCATACATTAAAAATTAAAGTTCCAGGTAACGCTCGGCACTATTGGAAAGAGGTAAGCCATTTTACCCTGTACTGTTTCCTTATCTTTATCTACATCGAAGTATATAAAATACGGATTGGCGCGGTTATACACATTATACAAGCCAAAGTTCCAGCTACTTTTAAAGCGTTTGGTGCTTTCAGGCTTAGGTGTGTAAGTAAAAGCTATATCGAGGCGGTGATAGGCAGGCATCCGATAATCATTTACTTTATCGTATTGGTCTATATTGGTAAAAATAGGCGTTTGATCCTGAAAGTTATAACCATAGTAGTAAGTAAAACGACCCGTAGGTAACGTGAGCGCATTGCCTGTGCCATATACAAACACCGCCGATGCTTCCCATTTTTTACTTAACTTATAATTTGCAACAATGCTAAGGTCGTGCGTTCTGTCATACCGGTAAGGGAAAGGCTTGCCCCCGTTTAGCTGGGGAAAGGTTCTTTCAGCACGGCTTAAAGTGTAGCCAATCCAGCCTGCTAACCTGCCCATTTTCTTTTGCAAAAACAATTCAATGCCGTATGCTTTACCGGTACCAAATATCATTTCGCTTTCCAGGTTTTGGTTCAGCAATAATTGCGCACCCGGTTTAAACTCCAGTTGATTGTCCATTACCTTATAATAGGTTTCCACACTCATTTCCCATGCATTATTATTGAAGTTTTTAAAGTACCCGATGCTTACCTGCTGTGCATTGGAAGGCTTAAGTAGCTTGCTGCTGGGCACCCATAAATCACTTGGAAAGGAAGCACCGCTGGTAGTTGCCAGATGCAGGTATTGAATGGTATGGGTGTAAGAAGCCTTGATGCTCGAGGTGTTTTTTAATTTATACAACAAGTTGATACGCGGCTCGGGATAGTAATATTTTGCAATGCTTTCTCCTTTAGCAAATGTTTCTACCTGCCCGGTAGGTACACCTTCCGCATTGTATATAACTCTTTCTGTGGGACCTACCTGGTTGAAGTAACTGTAACGAATGCCGGCAATCATGTTTAATGAAGGAGTAATATTGGCATTGGCACTAAGGTAAGCAGCCGCTTCGCGTGCATGTTGCTTAACTATTTGCGACTTAAAATCCTGCACACCCGTAGTGTAACTTCCGGCACCTGGCGAAAACTGGTGAACGATGTATTGCAGCCCGGATTTAAAAGTAAGCCAGTTGTTGGTATTATAAGTCCAGTCAGATTTTACCTGTACATCCTGCAAGCCCGAAGTAAATAGAAAACTGCTGGTGCTGTACCCGAAGTGGCTATCCAGACTGAAATCATTAAAGTAAATTCCGGTTTCCTGCCGTAGCCGTTTATTAATTTGCTGCTTCCATGCAAGACCAGCAAGGGTATTTCCCCACCATATATTGAAGATACGGTCGCGGCCATCACTACCTTCGTTTTTGTCTTTAAAAGAGAACCTGTCTCGACCAGAGTAGAAAGTAAACAGCAATTGATTGTTGTGATCAATAGTATAATCTGCTTTAGCATTTACATCATAAAAGAAATAGCCATTATTACCAATACGCTTTTTGGCTACCAGCCTGCCCACCTGGTCTATGTAAGTACGGCGCGCACTGATGACGAAAGAAGACTTTCCTTTTATAATCGGACCTTCCAGGGAAACCCGGCTTGATATCAATCCAATGCCACCGCTGCCTCTGATGGAATCTTTATTGCCTTCTCTTGTATCAATAGCTATTACGCTGCTCAGGCGGCCTCCATACTCCGCAGGAATGCCTCCCTTTATTACTTCTACATTTTTAATCACGTCCCCATTAAAAATGCTAAAAAAACCAAGCAGGTGATTGGGGTTGTAAACAGGAATACCATCCAGCAAAACAAGGTTTTGATCTGGTCCGCCACCGCGCACATATATGCCCGCGCTGGCTTCTCCCCCATTTTTTACACCAGGCAATAAAGTAATAGTTTTAAGTGGATCTACTTCTCCGAGAATAACAGGAATTTTGCGCAGTTGCACGCCGCTGATGTTGTGAATACCCATTTGATTACGGATAATATTGCGGCTGGACATAACGGTAACATTGCCGAGCAAGCTCTCCCGCAATTGCATTACAATGTGGAAGCTGGTGTCTGTTGTAGCAATAAAATCGGCAACATAAGGGTAGTAGTTGATGGAAGAAATATTAACGATATAGCGGCCCGGAGCAACCGGAATAGTAGCATTGCCCAATGAATCTGCTTTAAATTTTTGCTGATTGAGCATAATGGTAGCATTGGGCACCTGTGTATCTGCCATACCTGAAATGCTAAAAGAAAGCCTTACTTGTTGGCTAAAAGACTGTAAACGAATAAAAAACAGGAAAAAGAAGAAAAGAGTTAGTCTACAAACATTCATCATCTATCACAACAATATCGTGCAAGATATTATTTGCCATTCTGGTATCATGTTAGCGATACGTTAATGAAAAATGGATGATGAATCCTGAAGAATAGCTACGTAGTATTCCCATTTACCAAAAAGTACAATTTATGAAAGCAGGAACGTACAGCAGCAATCAAACTTCAGTTGATAAAATGATAGCAGTAGCAATTTATGCTCATCCGATTAAAGCTTACATATCGGACATTTATCAGTTTGAAGTTTTTAACTAAACAAACCGAAGTAGAAATGTGCCGGTCACTCTGCAGCCTGTGGTATCTTTAGCACATTTTACACATGGCATCATCTTCCAACGCGGTGCTGTACAACCTGTCAATTTCTTCGGAAGTACAAAAGTTTTTTACAATAATGTATCCATCACGCTCATAATCGACTATCTGTTGCGGAGTCAACTGTTTGGAAGGCGTAATAATCGTTTTGAACAAATTAAATGTAAGCATCAATGACTCAATTATTCATTTTTCAATAATATACTTGCAACCTTTTTGCTTTTACCTTTACGCCCGCTTTACGCTGCCGTATCAATAGCAGCATATGTGATGTTAAATAAATACCTATGAAGTATTGTTTTGTTATTCTGATTATTGTTTCAACCTGCCTGCTAATGCCACAACATTCTGCAGCATGGGGTACGTTGGGGCATCGGATCACCGGTCAAATAGCCGAAAGTTATTTAACCCCAAAAGCAAGAAAGGCAATTTATGCAATACTGGGCGATTCAATGATTGCCATGTCGAGCAACTGGGGCGATTTTATCCGCTCAGATAGTGCATTTAAGTATGCCGATCCCTGGCACTACATTGATGTAGAAGACAGGTTAAGCTACGAAGGTATGCAGGCATATCTAAAGCAGGACACGGCTATTGATGCTTATACCAGGCTGCAGTTTTTGACAGCCCGGTTAAAAAACAAAAAGCTGCCGTTGGATACCCAGCGTTTTTACCTGCGCATGTTGATACATATTGCCGAAGACCTGCACCAGCCTATGCACGTAAGCCGCGAAGCAGGTTTGGGTGGCAACAGAATAAAGGTGCTGTGGTTTGGTGACCGTACCAACCTGCATAGTGTATGGGACGAAAAATTAATCAACTATCAGCAACTGAGTTATACGGAATATGCCAATGTAATCAATCATCCCTCAAAACAACAGATAGCAGAATGGCAGCGGCAACCTGCTAGCCAATGGTTGTACGATTCTTATATCATTGCGCAGCAACTGTACAGCGAGATAACAGAACCTGACCAGAAACTGAGTTACCGCTACAACTTCGACCATATAGCTACAGTAAATCAGCAGTTGCTAAAGGGTGGCGTGCAACTGGCAGGATTGCTGAATGCTATTTTTGGATAAGCTGTATCATAGGTGCTACAGATGAGCACAATGATGATGCACCCGTTATTCCGCAAGCCTGTGGCGTCTTTAGCGCCATGATGCCTCTGTAAAAAATAATTAAAAGCCAATTTTACATTCTGCTAATTGCATCGTCATAGGCTGGCATAATAATTACAACTATTCAGACAAAACTAAAAAGTATAGACATGAAACGATTGATTCTTTTAATGGCTTTTTGCGCAGCTTTGTTTATAAGTGCTAATGCTCAATTAAGAAAAATTCCTGCGGAAGCAACAAGCGCATTAAAAGCTAAATTTCCCAATGCAGACAAAATAGAGTGGAAAGACAAGCTCACTTATTTTGAAGCCAGCTTTGATAATAATGGGGTTCCCACCACTGCCGATTTTTCTACCAAAGGCGAATGGCAGCAAACCGAAACAGGCCTCACCTGGGATGAAACACCGGCAGCCGTAAAAGATGGCTTTAAAAAAAGCAAATATGCTAACGCGGACGACTGGAAAATGGGCGAAACGGTAACAAAAATTGTAAAAAGTGATAACAGTACACAGTACCGCGTTTATGTGGATAAGGTAGATGGTATTCAAAAAAAGTATTTATACTTCAATACCAACGGACAGTTGGAAAAAGAAGCATTAACCTTATAAAAAAATGGAAATATTTTATAAAGCCTGTTAATTGTAAGCAGGCTTTTTTAGTTTGCGCCCATGAATAAATTTTTTGTATCGCTTATAGCATTTTTTCTTTTCATTTCCTTCGTACAAGGGCAGCCAGACCGATGGCAGCAGCGCATCAAATACAACATCAATGTGCAGATGAATGTTGTAACAGACCAATTTACCGGAACGGAAAAAATAGATTACACCAACAATTCGCCAGACACACTTGATCGCTTGTTTTTTCATACGTATTGGAATGCTTTTCAGCCCAACAGCATGATGGATGTACGTAGCCGGGAGCTGGGCAAAATAGTGCTGGGCACAACCATTACCGGAGAAGAAGTACACGACTGGGATTCGCGTGTTAGAGATCGCATCAGCAAGTTGCAACCCGATGAAACAGGTTATCAGCACGTAAAATCTATCCTCATCAACAATCAGCCGCAGCAGTTAGTGGAGCACGAAACTATTCTGGAAGTCAAACTAAACAAACCTATTTTACCCCATACCACTACAAGCATGACTGTTACTTTTGAAGCACAGGTGCCCATACAAATACGCCGTAGCGGTCGCGACAACGCGCAAGGTATTCGCTACAGCATGAGCCAATGGTATCCAAAAATGGTTGAGTACGATTATCAGGGCTGGAATGCAAACCCCTATGTAGCCCGCGAGTTTTACGGTGTGTGGGGCGATTATGATGTGCGCATTACGATTGATAAAAATTACATGCTGGCAGCTACCGGTACGCTCCAAAATGCGGCTGAAATTGGTTATGGTTATCAAAATGGTGCAACTGCAAGCAAGATAGCGCCTGTTGCAACTTCGGCTTCTACCCTTACCTGGCATTTTGCCGCGCAAAATGTACACGATTTTGTATGGGCAGCCGATACGGCTTATACCATGATAAAAAAGCAGGCAGCCAATGGTCCGTTGCTTTATATCGTGTATAAAAAAGTAGATTCACTGGAAAACAACTGGCAAAAAATGGCAGATACGGTGCAGTTGGCGTATCCGTATATCGCCAAAACATTCGGACCTTATCCTTATAAAAACTATTCTTTTATACAAGGTGGCGATGGCGGTATGGAATACCCGATGGCTACGCTTATTAAAAGTCCTGGTGTAATTACTGCCATACACGAGTGGATGCATAGCTGGTACCAGGGCATGATGGGAACAAACGAAAGCCTGTACCCGTGGATGGATGAAGGCTTTACCACCTATGCCGAAGACCGCATTATTGGTTACCTCCGCAACAATCCTGGTTTTTGGTTTGCCGATACTTACAATGGCTACTATCACCTGGTGCAAAGCGGGCGCGAAGAACCTATTAGAACCCATGCAGACCAT
>Ga0115856_100139_pt1 | contig 24020 bp, 12 predicted proteins | sample InSIn4gowninarea_FD_83870 | JGI IMG/M metagenome (GOLD analysis project Ga0115856, IMG submission 83870)
CACCCCTCGCTCCGTTTCCCCACTACGTACGCTCTGCTGCCGGTTGGATAGTAGTACCGCGCGTGACGGCGCCGGTGGCGCTGTCTGGTATTAGTGCGCGATACTACATCCCTCCCCGCTTGAAACGTGGTCACATGTGTGAACACGAGCTCCTTTAATTACTCGCGTTCTCTTGTGTGACCTATGCCCTTCATCGAGCCCTAGACCCTCGATGATGGTGAGATCGTTGGCGACCTCCCTTTGTGGCGTCGTCTTCTTCGTTCGTGAGCATATGGATGCTCACGGCGTTTACTACTTGATCGTAGTACCATAGGTTGATTACTCTCAACCGTTGGTGACAGGGCTGGTGCCGGTTGCGGCACCTGCTGTGTCGTCACTGACGACGGTCCCGGAATAGGCTCCGGTGACGTTGCTGCTGTAAATGTGGCCCCCATAGGCCACGGTTGCGGCATTGTTGCCGCTGACGCCGGACTAGGCTCCGGTGTCGCTGTTGCGGTAGGTGTGGCTCCCATCGGCCACTGTTGCGGCATTGTTGCCGCTGACGCCGGACTAGGCTCCGGTGTCGCTGTTGCAGTAGGTGTGGCTCTCATCGGCCACTGTTGCGGCATTGTTGCCGCTGACGTCGGACTAGGCTCCGATGTCGTTGTTGCATTCGGGGCTGCAGCGGCCCGCTGCTGCAACGTAGTCTCTGGCACCTGTTGTGACATAGTAGCACGATCGTTTCTCGCTGCAGGTTCTGCTGCTGATGTCTGCTGTAACATATGCCACGGATTATGAGAAGCATGAATAACACGTTCATTTGCGTTATTGTCAATTGGATGACTGTTCCATCTTTTAGTCATTTGATTCTGGTGCCGACGTGTGATACCCCCTTCGGCACACACTTTATACATTCTATTACCTATACATTTCTGTACAATTGCTGCCTTCCACTTTGGGTACGATTTAAATGTTTCTATATACACTTTATCTTGTGGCTTGAATTTAGTAGGATCCATTTGTTTACAATGCTTTTTAGGAAGTAATAACGCCAATAAAGTGCGTGGTTGGCGGCCATGCAATTTTTCCGCTGGACTTTTGCTTGAAATACCTGTTGGCGTAGTTCTATATGAAATGAGAAGTCGCTGTAATGCTACTTCTTTAGTTGAACCTGAAGCTAGCGCTTTATTCATAGCCGTTTTAAACGTGCGTACGAATCTTTCCGCACTCCCATTTGATTGAGGTTCAAATGGTGCGGTGCGTAAATGTTGAATTCCATTTTCCTTACAGAATTTTTGAAATAACAATGATGCAAATTGCGGACCGTTGTCCGTTACCATGACTTGCGGTAAACCTTCAATAACAAATATCTTGGTTAGCAATTTTATTGTACTCTGAGCCGTGGTGGAATTTGTTTCTGCCACGTAAGGATACTGTGAGTAGGAATCTACCACTATCAACCACATAGAACCGTGAAATGGCCCCGCATAATCTACGTGAATTCTTTGCCAAGGTTCTATTGCCGTAGGCCACGGTTTAAAATATTGTGGCGGCTTTGCCTGATTTTCTCTACATGTTGAGCAACTGTTAATTAAATTTTCTAAATCTTTATCTAAGCCTGGCCAGTAAACATATCTTCTAGCAATTTGTTTAGTTCTTGATATTCCCCAGTGACCCGCATGAAGTAATTTAAGCACTTCATTTTGTAATGTTTTAGGAATCACTGCTCTCACGCTTTCTTCGGAATGATACAAAATTACTCCTGACATTATTGAGAATGAATCTTTACATTGTAGAAAAGGCTTTAATTCATTGGGAATTTTGTTTACATTATTAATTGGCCATCCTATATCTATGTACTTACGTACTTGGTGAAGTATTTTGTCTTTCAAAGTTTCAGTTGCTACCTTAGCTGCGTCAATTGGCAGCCTGCAGAGGTACTCGCTGGCCTCGTCGTCCAGGTACGAGCATGTTTCGGCTGCTGTGTCGAACTCGAGATCAGGACCTGCTGGCAATCTCCACAGTGCATCAGCATTAGCATGATGAGTGGTTGATCTGTAAACAATTTTATAATTATACTCAGATAACAATATTGACCATCGCTTTAGCTTCGTTGAGGTTCGTTCTGAAGTTCCTTTGGTGGGATTGAAAAGCGTAGTTAATGGCTTGTGATCAGTAATCAGTTCAAAAGTATTGCCATATAAATATTGATGAAATTTCTTTATTCCGTAAATAATCGATAATGCTTCCAGTTCTATTTGTGCATAATTCTTCTGTGCATCATTAAGAGTTTTTGATGCGAATGCTATTGGCATTTCGTTACCTTGCGCTGTGCGTGTAGAAAGTACTGCCCCGATGCCGTCTCTTGAAGCATCTGTCGCTAAAATGAGCTGTTGACCCGGAACATAATGCGTCAGTTTCGTCGCGTTAATAATAGCTGTCTTGAGTTTGTTGAACGCTGCTTTGCATTTATCAGACCATACAAATTTGACGTTCTTTTTCTTCAAGCTGTTTAACGGTGCTGCTATTGATGCTCCATTCTTAATGAATTTCGAATAATATGCCATTTTACCAAGAAAAGAACTTAATTGTTTAACGTTTTTGGGCTCTGGCATTTTCACTATCGCGTCCACATTCTGTTGAGTTGGACGAATACCGTCTTTATCCAATATGTGACCTAAATATGTAACACTTGACTTGAAAAATTCACATTTTGCTAAGTTACATGTTAAACCATTATTTTTCAACAATGCTAATAATGATTTTAGATTTTCTATATGTTCGGCCGTATTTCTTCCGGTAACAATTATATCATCTAAAAAGTTGACACAGTTTGGAATTTTATTTGTGATTTGCTCTAGAAATCTTTGAAATATAGCCGGTGAACTTGCTATGCCATACGCTAATCTTTGAAATTGATACAGTCCATTTATCGTATTGATTACCACATATTTTTTAGATTCTTCATCTAATTGTAGTTGTAAGTACGCTTCCGATAAATCGATTTTAGTGAAATATTCTCCTTGAAGTTGTGAGAATAATTCTTCTGGTCTTGGCATTGGATATTTGTCAACGATCATTTGTGGGTTCAACGTTATCTTGAAGTCACCACATATACGAATATTTCCGTTCGGCTTCTTGACGACTACGACTGGTGTTGCCCATTTACTGTTATTAATAGGTTGAATAACACCTTGTTCTTGCCATCGTTGTAGCTCTTGTTTCACTTGCGCGTGAAGGCTGTACGGTACCGGCCTCGCCTTGCAAAACTTAGGTTGTGCGCCCTCGTTCAACGTAATATGCGCTTTGAAAGTTTCACATTTTCCCAATTCTTGCGAAAATACTTCCGGAAATTCTCTGCACACTTTTTCTACTAGTTCACCTTCGTTAAAAGTTAATACTGTATTAACATTATCATTTACTGTGAATCCAAATGCATTAAGTGCGTCCATGCCAAATATATTACTAACATTATGAAGATTAACAACAATTAAAGTTACACTTCTACAAATATTTTTGTATTTTACATTTAATGTTACAGTACCTTTAATTGGTATCTTCTCTCCGTTGTAGGTATGAAGTTTGGCATGTAGATTGTTGCACTGCGGTGATCCCAGCTGCTGATATGTAGTTAAGTTGATTAAAGATGCCGTAGAACCTGTGTCCATTTGGAATCGAATTTCTCTGCCGTTTGTTTCGAGCTTGATATAAATTTTCTTGTTGTCGTCTGCCTTGATAATTTCGTTTATATTGCCAATTTCCATTTCTTCTGTGGAATCCTTCTTCCATTTCTTTGCCGATTTTCGTTGGTGCGTATTTGTAGAACTGTTTCTTGCTTTCTTTAAGCACACGGACTGAATGTGTCCTTTGAGGTTACAGAAATTACATTTCGCTTCCCGAAATTTACAATTACTTCTGTTATGGTTAACGTAGCATTTGTCACATGATTTGAACTTTTTGAGATTAGGATTAAGCTTCGTATTCTTGCCGTTTGTTGTATGACTTACTTTGTTAACTTGAAGTTGCGATTGCATTTCTCGTGTGAGATTTTGCTCCATCTCATACATTGTTGCTATTCTTGCGACTTGTTCCAATGATGGGTCTTCCGTTTTGATAGCTTCGTTTCTGATATGATTGTTGGGTGTATGTAGTATAATCATATCTCTAATAAGACTTTCGGCGTAAGACGTTTTGCATTGAGCTTCACTGCATTGAAATCTGCACAGTTTCGCTAGACCTTGCAGTTCCGCTACCCATTCTGCATGTGTTTGCCCCGCTTTCATTCTTGTTTGAAAGAATTTGTATCGCGAAGTTACTATGTGCACTTTCTTCTCGAAATGACTGGAAATTTTCGCTTTCAACTGTTTGAATCCCATAGTAGTTGGATCTTCATCAGTACAAATTTTCTTGATTAAAAGAAAATTTTCTTCTCCGACTCCAGCTAGAAAATGAGCTCGCTTCTGAGCTTCATCCGTTACTTGATTAGCTTCCATATGTTGTTCGAAGCGTTGTACGTATAGGTACCAATCCTCTTGTTCCTTGTTGTATGGTGGAAACACCGATACTTGAGTTCTGTTTGTCATTAATGCCATTTGTTGCATTAACACGCTTGTTTGTTCTTGATGCTGCTTCTGTAGTAGCAGTATCACTTGATTCAATTGTTCCATTGTGTCTTGCTTTAACTTTAATAGAAATAAATTTACGTATTCGTTCTAACCTTGCACTGCAAATCTGACGCAAGCGTAGAAAAGAACGTTACTCACCATTCTTCCTTCTCCAAATCTAATGCGCCCGCGTAACCTTCGATGTCCTCGATGTTGTTGCGTTGATAGCACAGGGTAGTTTGAAGAAACTTCGTCGTGGTGCAAGCGTTGAACTACTTCTGTCGTTACACTCTTCAATAACAACTTCTATTAAGTCTTCTTGCCCGTCGTATTGGTATGCACGGATTTAAGACTTCCATAAACTTGTTGCCTTACCGCTGTAGCGATTAAGTACGCGTTTTGACTAACATCTATGTCGCCGATTCTATTGTAGCGACCATGCACGCGTTAAATCTCGAATATCCTCGTCGCCTATTCAGTTGTAGCGACGATGCACGCGTTAGGTCTCGAACATCCATGTCGCCGTTTCTATTGTAGCGACCATGCACGCGTTAAATCTCGAACATCCTCGTCGCTAATTCAGTTGTAGCGACGATGCACGCGTTAGGTCTCGCACATCCTCGTCGCCATTTCTGTTGTAACTGAAGAGATCGTTTGAAAATGCATTTATTGCACATTATATTTACAGACACAATTTATGTACAAAACAAATAGAGACACGAACAAATGTACAATTGCAAGTCTAGCTGAGAGACTTGCTCAGCGTAGGAGACTGGATCGGAGTGAACGATCTGAGTCTGGGGTGTGTGGAGCTCCCGGAGAGAGGGGAGGGCTACCACCCCTCGCTCCGTTTCCCCACTACGTACGCTCTGCTGCCGGTTGGATAGTAGTACCGCGCGTGACGGCGCCGGTGGCGCTGTCTGGTATTAGTGCGCGATACTACATCCCTCCCCGCTTGAAACGGTATCCAAATCTAGGACACAGCAAGCAAGAGTAACCTTTTCATTACCCAGAGATTTCAGTCCAAGACCTTAAGAATGATCGCGGCAGCGCCTTGGTTCTTCACAAACGCAGCACTACACAGAGACTTAAAAATGCCCACTGTTTTAGAAAAAAAAATCAATCAGCTCCAACTACATCCAGTGTCCTGAAAACCATCCAAATCACTTAGCCCTCAACCTCCTAGACAATAGCCTGGATATCCATCGTCTAACCAGAACCTCTCCCTTACAACTTCAATACAGATTCTCCCCAAATACCTGAAACATTATCACCAATCCATCCTGAATTCCATTTGCAGCCAATCCAAAATAATAATAAATGCATTTTTTTGTTATTGTTAAAGGAAGAAGATGAATACCAATGGATACCTTCAAAAACTCTTATTGTTATAATTATCTTGTATGAAACATATTTACTTATTATTTTGTAAAAAATAGATCGTAAATTTACTGATTAAAATAAAAAAAAGTTTGTAAACACAATACTCGACGTAGTAATCATTGATTGATGGATTTATGATTCCGGGCACTTCAACTACTGAGGTAATTGGTCCCGTGAGTGTAGTGTATGTTTCATTGCTGGAGGTGGCAGTGTTCTCCCCCCACCCCACTGAAATGGTGAGATCCGGCGCCGACCTAGACGTCGACTTATGGAAGCTTTCCCCCGAACCGTCCCAGCTGGGACAACCTCTAGGCTCCCGACATGTGTGGTAGTGTAGTGCATGTAAGTGTAAGTGTATGTACAAAGGAAGAGGAAGGAAAGATCGCGCGCGGTCCATTTGTTAGGGTACTGCTCCGGCATTCGCCGGGATCAGAAAACTACCGATCAGAGCAGCCGGCCGCTAGAATTCTCCCCCAGACAGCAGCTGAACTCGACCTATCTTAAAAGTCAGTGTCGAGAATCCTGCCACTGCCGGAACTCGAACCTAGGATCTCCCGGTCCGAGTAGCTGCAAAGTCTGCGGCTATGCAAGGCTCTGAGCTAACCTTAGCCGGTACGTAGTAATAAAGTTCATCAGGTGTCAGTATCAACAACTCACTACAAACAATTCACATATAATACATTTACATCACACTACAACGCATTACCGGATGACATTAAACCGATGAATATCGATAAACAAGTTTAAATGCCCATCAGCTAATATCACCTCTTCAAAGTGGTTTTCGCAAGAACCGATCTGCCTTAGACAGCATTGCAATAATTGAGAACAGCATCTACAATGGATTCGCCAATAATATGGTCACAGTGGTACTGAGCCTCGACATCGAAAAGGCGTATGAGATGGTCTGGCGTAGGCGTGTCATGGATATAATAACGAAACATGGAATTAAAGGCAACATAGCTAAGTTCGTGCATAACTTCATTAAAGAACGGTACATTAATGTCAGAGTAAGAGGAACCTTATCAGAGAGATACGTGCTGGCAAACGGAATACCGCAGGGATCTGTACTTAGTGTGACCTTGTTTTTGTTGAGAATAAATGAACTTCAAACCAAAATCAAACCACCTGCGCTAGTAAGCATGTACGCGGATGACTGTAATATATGCATCACTGGTAAACATTTGTCCTCCATAGCAGTTATAGCTCAAAATATCTTAGATACCATTCTCGAATTCTCCACTGAGACTGGTCTAAAATTTTCGAAGACAAAATCCACATTCATTATTTTCTCCAGGAAACGATCCACTGAGAAGACTCTATCCCTGAATCTCGGAGAACACAAGATAATACAATGTAAAACCTTAAAAGTCTTAGGGCTGTTACTTGACGAAAAGCTATTCTGGATACCTCATATTAAAAACCTGAAAGTGGAATGCACGAAAAGGCTAAAGTTGATGAAAATCATTAGCCACTCAGCGTGGGGGGCCGATTATACAGTGCTTAGAAGAACATACCAGGCAATGATCAGGGCTAAAATGGATTATGGCAGCATATTCTACGATGCTGCAAATAAGAATATTAAAAGAATACTCGACCCTATCAATAACACTGGTGCCAGGATTATATGTGGAGCATATAGAACAAGTCCGGTGATAAGCATGTTACAGGAAGCAAATTTACCACCCCTGGATAAAAGAAGAAGAAATCTAGTTGTTGGATACATAATCCAAGTTACAGCTAACTGCGGCAACCCAATGAATCAAATTTACCAACTTACATACAGACACAGGAAGAAATTATGCTTCAAAAAGAAACAACCATAACCTATTACTGTACGGGCAATACAGATACTAAGCACAATATCAGAGGCCATTCCCCCCATTAAACCTATCAGTATCACTAAATATGCACCATGGGCTATGGAGGACATTAAAGCTGAGGAGCTGACAAACAATTCAAAGAAGTCAAAAACTCACAATCAAGAGATAAGAGCCAGAATAGAAGAAGAAATTGCCAAATATCAGAACTACAATAAAATATATACAGATGGGTCGAAAAGTAGCAACTTGGTGGGATGTGCCGCAGTAACTTCAACAAGAGTAATATCATGCAAACTGCCCGACAAGTATTCAGCTCTGTCCAGCGAGTTATACGCCATCATCACCGCACTAGACTACATTCTCAAAGACAGTGAATGCAAATTTCTGATATTAACAGACTCCAAGTTGGCTCTGTCGGCTATTGAAAATGTCTTTTACTCAGGAAATCCGCTTGCTTTAGACATTGTTAGTATTGTGACGATACCGAATCTGCATAGACGCAAATTATTATATTTTGCGATAGCCTACTACGCAGTCGGTCAGGCAGAAGAGCGGCGCCCGCCAGCCCGCTCCCCTCGGCTACGCAGAGGGGCCGATTAGTCACGGCGCACGTGCAACCCCGTCGCCGCGACTCGCTGGCGCCGACCGCGGCGAAACACTACCACCTTCCCATGGGGGATCCTCTCCCGCAGCGCCCTGCTTGCGCAGCCCCAGGACCACCCCGAGTTTGTTTACGTATTATTAGACAGAGAGCGCAATGGAAAATTTCCACTGCCCGAGGCCAAGAGACATGTACGACTATTGGCGCTCCTAAAACTAAAACGTAGTAACTTTAGGCCAATGAGACTCCATCTTTCGAAATTTGTCCAAATTTTCTAGAACTTTTCGGCGATAGGAAGGGGTAGAGGGAGCTTGCTCCAGATTCTTCCGGTGAGAAAACGAGACTGGGACGAGAACCTTAGGAGAGGTCGGTCAGGGCTTCGGAGGAGAGTCTCCGATGCGGAAAGATTGCAATTTTTTGCCTAGTTCCGGAATGGTAACGAAAAGTACAGATCGTACCGCTTTGTAAGTCCGAGTAGCCCGCGATCCGCCGTACTCCGATTGATTCGGGATTTTGCCCGACTCGCCTCATCGCCCGAGTGGCCGCCGATCTGTCGCTTCCTGCCTGGACGCCGCGGGCGACCGCGCCTGATCGAGAGAGGAAAACCTTCAACCACGCCTGCCGCCCAGCTGTGAGGGTCGTCACGGACATTCAACCCAGCGGCTGACCACGTAAGGGTGGCGACCCACGGGCCCGGCTCGGGCCGCATTTTTCTTCGCGCCCCTCAGGCGTTCCCACTGCCAGAGACTTTTAACTGTTCTGTAACGGACCTCATGCGAGTAATGAGTGGCCGCGCTGTGGCTGATTTTCATAGCATGTTCCCATTAATTTCCACATTGGTACTGCATGAGAGAAGGAATTGTGTTTAGCTACTAAAAAAACTGTAACCATTGTATTAATTGGAAACGTCAAAGCCTAGCTTTCAGTAATTTTAATTTTTATGAGTATTAAAACCTAATTTGTTAAATTTAAAATAAGATTGCTTTGTCATTTTCATTAATTATCCGAGCTACGTCCATCCTCCACAACCAAAAGAAAATATTTCAGATTCTCCTCTGCCAACTACCCCTGAGCTGGCCGGCACCTCTCTCAGGTAAGGCAAGAGATAAGTCGACGCCGCCGGAGTTTGGTTGACGTCATCGGCGTAAAGACACGCAGGCGTCGCAGTATGGTAAGGAACTCGAACATTAAAGGGAAAGAGATAATTTTTGGATGGATCCCGGCTCATGTGGGTATCACCGAGAACGAGCAGGCAGACAGATCCGCAAAAGAGGCGTCACAACTTGATGAAAGAAGTAACCTTCCTATAACACCTCAGGACTATCACGCCAACATTAAGAGAAAACTGCAAGAAATAGACAGACAAGATTGGAATAACAACGCCCACTGCAAATTAAGAAGTATATGTGAATATGATGACTATAATCCAGCCATATCCTTCTGCAGAGCTGACCAGGTTGTGTTAACTAGATGCAGAATAAGTCACACCAAGCTCACACATGCCCATCTGATCACAGGGAAAACGTCTGTTATGTGTAATGTGTGTAATGTTTCTATGTGTATTAATCATTTATTCCTGTGCCCCAGGTTTGAGGCTGACCGGACGAGATATGGTATTAGGAATGACATGTCAAGTGTACTAAAGGAAAAAGAACAATGCAATCAATTTCTGAATTTTTTGAAGGGCATAAATTTGTATATCAGGAGGCGAGTCAATGGTAGAATTCCTAGCTTAATAAAGAGAGGCGTGCAAGAACCACGTGATGGCGCTAATGAGATACCTCATTTGATATTGTTAAAAGAAAAACTAGTGACTTCTGTATACAAGTTTATTAGCAAAATAATTATATCTCTCAAAACAATTCCACGAATGATATTAAAATAAAAGAACTGTTTCTATCATTCTGATATTATTCAACTTTCATGACGTTTCCTTCATTTAATGTTTTTCCCGTGAGATCATCGTTAATAATATCTGTGGGCAGTATCTGAGTTTTGTAGCGCGACACTTACAAAACACACACCCAGGTTTAACTCGTCTTCATAATTGATGAAACACAAATACCAACGTCCAAATAAATTTCAATCTTATACTGTTTATCTTTCACTATAATTAAATTCGAAAATTTGTAATCGAGCATATTCAATTTTGATGAAGTTTATTGCTGTGCGCAACTGTATACAATTTTCTAGCAGCATGTACTGTGACATACAACAATATGGTATTTTTATAATTCAATAAATTGTAAATACGTCTGAAAGGAAACAGATATATGTAGATTCTTTGCTGCATGGCTTGGTCGTTGTCAAGTAAACAACCACACAGTAATAAGCATGTACGGGATATCTCTGTCAAAGCCTACTGGTAAATTTTATGTATGCAGGAAGTGATTGGGAGGCGGTGTTTTAAGATGTATTACTCTGTCACTGACCGAGATCAGCGTAGCGTTCGGATCGTGAAGGGTTAATTAAGCCAAGTCGTGTTGTAGGTGTTACGTATGTCATAGGGCTAAATATTTGAATTGTGTTTTTAGAAAAGGGAATTATTTATCAAATTATTTTGAGAAGGATTAAATTATTTAGGGATTCTTTCTTTAAAATTAGGTTCGTGGGAATATAAAGAATAGAAAGGATTTCCGTAATTGGGGAAATTGAAATTACAAGTCTTATTTGGATAGCACGTCGGAATTAGTCGCCCATTTGCGGCGAAGCGTAGGGAAGTCAGAGGTTAATATTTCTTTTGATAGGATCTGGGGTGTTTTTTGTTGGACAATACATTAAAAATTGCAATGATCGAGAATCAATCGACCGAACGGGAGAAAAGGGAAGATTGACACCGGTAACGAGGTCTTCACGCGGCGATCCAAAAGAAGAAGAAGATATGTGAGCTCACAAAAGAAAGTGTTTTATAAAAATCTTAAAGGCCATAGACAGTCTTAAAAGCATGCTTAAATGTTCTTAAAGTTGTAGTTCTTAAAGTTCTGAAATTTCTAAATTTCAAGATCGAGCTTCCAAGGGTCAGCGTGGTTCCGTACGGACAACCCGTCTGCACAACACGTAAGTATTGATGTGAGAATCCACGGAAATTATGAGGATTTGATGAAAATAGTTTTGGCTAGCAGACAATATCAGGGTTGAAGAATATATCAGTAAGAACGTTTCAGTGGCACGCCAACTTGGGCAGAATAAGATCATCATATATCAAAAATAGAGAAACGTTACAGTACCTTTTAATTCATATTTGTGTTGTAAAGGTTGAGATAAACCCTCAACCATTGCCCTCAAAACATTAAAACCAAATGTAAGATATAGCGAAATGGGAAACACCCCTCAATTTGCACAGAGTGTTGTAGAAGAACCTACAGACCCTAAGCTATCGTAAGGAAGCTGGTTTGAACCTAGAGATGCTGTTATTATATTCAACTGAGAACCGTCTTTGTGATGAGGCTCATTAGAATGATTGTCAACAGGGTTTAGAACTTTTCTGGAGCTGACAAAAATTAGCATTGTGGCATTGTCAGTGCTTCATAATATTGCAATTATGCTAAAGGACAGAGAATTTACTATTCAGGTCATTGAAGAGCAAGAACAAGAGCCTCTGAGAGTAGCAGAAGAACAAAATCCTCGCGGTTCTGTGCGAGCAGCGTTTATACAAAACAATTTTTGAATTATCTGTACTATTAAATGTGTATTCAACGACGTGTAACCGACAGCGATTACACAAAAAGTAGTCCGCGAAAAGATACGAAATTTTTACAGGTTCTTCTTGAGCGATTGTCATAGGGCCTTTCCAAATTTGGTAAAGATTAATACAACACATATGCCATAAAAAATAATTAAAAAATATATTGATAGATGTACCACTGTCATATTTTTTGCCTGTCGCCAGGAGGAGATTGGTTCTTAATGTATTTCGTCAGAGGGCAGTAAGGTCACATAATGGATGGCACAGAGTTCAGTGGATCATCTATTATTGATGTAAAATACACATGCTTAGCAGTTCCGTTCCGCTCCAACTCCGATTTTCTGAGCGTTTTGGTGTTGGCCAGTTAATGTGATTGTTATCATTTTATTTTTATGAATGGTTATATTAGGTTAATAAATGATTTTTCAATGAATGATGAGAACAGTATTTTTATTTACATAAAAGGTACTGAAGAAAAGTAATATGTAAGTTGTAAAGTAATAAGCAAGTAATTTTTTATGAACTTATATTAATTCCGTTTACTATTCCTTCAGTCTACTCTCACCCCGGGCAACGCCGAGTACTTGTGCTAGTATTCTATAAAATGGGCTCGTTAAAAAATTCTTTGACTTTTACATAATAATGTTTGTTAAATAGTTGATATTGAAGGGATTAAATAAAACTTTTCTTAAAAATTTACCTTTTATTTTTTAATTTTTCTTTCAATAATTCTAGAAGAATTTTATCATGTTCCAGAACAGCATGTTGTTGGCGCATCAAACGCAATTGAAAGGTCGAGCGCAACAGAGGTCTAACCCTCTATGATGGTGAAATTGAGTTAATTGTGCAATCTGTTTTCATTAACCATGAATTATATGTGAAAACAGATTAATATTGAATATAATAAGTACCTAAGTGTTTACAACGCTTCCAGTTCTGGAAAAGTATGAAAACCTGGAGCAACTCCACTTTGAAGGACAATATCTGAGATTCTAATGAAGGAGGGTTGCGCTCGACCTTTCAATTGTTCTTGCATGCAATGCATTCGCATGTATGCTCTGCATTGTCTTTTTTGCCGACGATTTCTGCACTTTTGCATAGCATCGAAATTTGCTTATTTAAAATCAAATTCCTGAAACAAATGCGATTAATTTAGTTATATATCTTTAATGGAGGTAAAATAAACATTTTCATTATTTTATTTACGATGAAATGAATTCTTTCCACACCTTTGTAGTGGATTTTCTTGAGCACCCATTGAGCAACTGGCCCAGCATCAAGACCCAAATTTGGAGCTGCATGGGAGTTCTGAAAAATATTAAGAATAATATGTCATTAAGTTTTCAAAATTTTGCTTACCTAACCTTAATTTTAACGTAGGAATTAGCAATGTTTCTTAATACTTTAAAATCTTTGGATGAATTGGATGTTTGGTTTACTACTAGTGCCCCAGAGCTGTATGAACTAGGTCCAAATAAATCCTTAAAAATGATTTGTAAATGAGTAATTTATTGTCTAGTGCTAACACTGAATTTCTAGCTAGTAACCAATACATTTTTTTACTTTCTCGCATATGTATATGTATAGAAAAAGTATTGTAATGATGCGGCGAAACAGATTTTGCGACACAAAAATTGTTTAATGGAACCATTTTTACCGGAAACGTAAAAACATTAGTTCGGTTGTGTATCTAATAACTCCCTCTAACACGTTGTCTAGTCTGCATTTTGAGTCCTTGAACCCGGAGAATGAGTTGACTGCAGAACGTTTGTCTGTGTGTCCGTCCGTCTGTGAACAACGCTAGCGGTTAAACCGTACGCACGATTTTCACCAAACTTGACATTCCGTGATCGATGTGGGTGATGTCAAAGCGCAATTGAATGTGAAATAGAATGATTTAATTTTGGGGGGTCTTTTACAAACAAATAACGGGGACATTTTCAAAATTTTCTCAGAAACGGCTCCAATTTTTTAAAAAAATTTCAAGTAAGAATAAAGATAAATACACTTATAAACATGGTATAGGTCCGATTTCCACCGTTACCCTTGTATTTCCGGAAACTACCGAAACATGAAATTTTTGGCCTCGTCGCACTACTACATTTTTGAAGATCGACATATTTCCTTTAAATAAAAGTTGTTCCCCACGATTAGATCTTAAATGAATATCATGCACAATGTTTTAAATATATTAATAGTTTTTGCGAAATTTTGAGTTTAAAATGCGTATTTTAAAAAAGTAATAAAAACATGATTTTTTTCAAAAACGGCTTCAAGTTTTTCCTTTAAAATTCGTGAAATAATAGAGCAAAATACAGCTATAAAAATTGCGTTGATGCAGTTTTCACAGTTTTCTTAGAATTTTGGAAAATTGTAAAAGTTTGAAATTTTTTAACCCCTTACTACAACTACATTTTTGAAGATACAGATTTTTCTTCAAATGAAAGTTTTTCCCCACAACAAGAGCTTTAATTAAAATTATGTTAATTATTTTAAAAAATATTACTAGTTTTTGCGAAATTTTGAGAGAAAAATGGAATTTTGAAAATTGTTAGGAACGAGATTTTCACAATTTCCTTACATCAAATTTTTTCTTCAAATTTCTTGTGTGAATAGAATGCAAAACGCATAAAAATGTGACATTATTACTGTATTCTTCACAGTCGGACACTGCATTTTAGAACTTTTTTTGTTGTAATGGTTCTTGGAATAACTGAATAAGTCGTAAATACTCTGCTTTACATTAGATGAGAATTGCTAAGTACAGAAAAATGGGCTACCGAAAATTCTACTGGAAGACATGTATTGTTGACTGAAAAAAAAGAATTCTTTTTTTTCCATTTGTTTCTGCCTGCTCGGCATCTCTGCCTTTCAGGGATGTTCACTATTACATATACATTCATGAACATTTTAGGTTTGGACATCCGCACGCAGTTCCTCCTTTCCCAGGAGTTGGATGAATTTAATCAATGAAGTGTTGTCAGCACGAAATATGATAATTGGAACTTTCAGAGGTGATTTATTTTAGTAGCAGATAGATAAATGATAGTAAATTGTGAAGGAGGAAAAAGAAAAACAAGAACAGTTTATGGAGGTTTCAGGGAATCTTTGGGGTATCGCGATTTAATCCGCCTTGGTGTTGTGTAAGATTTTCCAAGTTTGAATATAGATGTACTAGGGGATTGTGGAAGAGAAGAGAAAAAGGTTTGAGCCAGATGATTTATATATTCTTTTATTGGGGGGATGTCGAGTTCGTGTTGAATCTGGTTGTTGCTTACAAACCACGGAGCCTTTATAATCCTTCTGAGAAATTTATTTTGTACAATTTCTAATTTGTTAAAGTTAGTTCGAGCTGCGCTGTTCCAAATGGGGCATGCATATGTGAGGGTTGGTAGGATGAGAGCTTTATAGACAACTAAACCACAGTCTATGCTGAGAGCGGATTTTTTATTTATGATTGGATATAATTTATAAGTTTTTGCGTATGCTTTATCTGCAATTGATTTAATTTGTTGTTTCCAGTTAAGTTTTGTGTCCAAGAGGACTCCTAAGTACTTCGCAGGTGTGTCTCTGTTTACCCATTGTAGGTTCGTGTTTTGGATGCAAAGAAGGGGTGGTTGAGGGTGTTTACGGAGCGTAAAAATTTTAGCTTGTGTTTTGGAAGAGTTTATTTTTATTTTCCAGTTTTCGGTCCATTTCGTGAATCTATTTAGATGGCTTTGTATGTTGTCATAAGCGTAGTTAATATCGTTGTGAGAAGTAAAAAGTGCTGTGTCATCCGCATACAGTGCGGTTTCAGAGTTGTTTAATTGCGGTAGATCTGACATGTATACTGAGAATAGTAGTGGAGAAAGACAAGAGCCTTGCGGGACGCCTGCATTAATTTCGAATGTCTTTGAGAGGGATGAGTTAATGCGTACTGCAAAATATCTGTTTTTTAAAAAGCTTTTAGTAATATTAAGCAAGTATTGGGGAGTTCCTAATTGATCCAACTTGTATACCAGGCCTTCATGCCATAGTTTATCGAAGGCTTTCTCTATATCAAGGAAAATCGCTATTGTGTGTTTCTTATTGTGAAAAGATTTCGCGATAAATTCTGCTAGTCTGAGAATTTGGTGTGTGGTACTGTGTTGGGGCCTGAAACCAAATTGTGTGTCCGGGATTGCATTAATTTTTGTAAGGTACGAAGATAATCTGTTGTGTATTAGCTTTTCAAATACTTTTGCAAATGAGGGCAGAAGACTGATTGGTCGGTAGTTTGATGGAGAACGTGGATCTTTGCCAGGTTTGCAGAATGGTAGAACTATTGCTATTTTCCAGTCTTTCGGGAAGTATCCTAGTCTAATTCAGGAATTACATATGGCGGCTATTCCTGATATTGTATTTTTGGGTAATTCTTTTAGGATTCTGTTGCTAATATTGTCATAACGAAATTATTTTCTTGTTTTCAATTTCTTAATGATTTGTAAAGTTTCGGATGGGGATATGTTTTTGATTTTATCTGGAACTGCACAGTCTAGAATGAGTAGGCTATTTGAAATGTAGTTACTAAAATTTGGGTTTTTATCTTGGTTTGGTGTAAATGAATTTTGAATATATTCACCTATCATGTTGACCTTGGCTTCATCTGAGTAAGCTATATCAACGCCATTTTTAAGGGTAAGTATGTCAATGGATTCTTTGCATAATCTTTTAATTGTTGTCCAGAGTGGTCTGCTATTTGGATGAATTTGGGCAATTGTTGATTGAAATTTATTAATGCGATGTTGGTTTAGTTTATTTTTAATTATTCTGGCTAGTTTGTTGATTTTAGTTTTGAGGTCATGTCTGCGACTCGTTTGCCAAAGTCGACGTATATAATGTTTACTTTTTATTAGGTTTAATATTTTATTGGTATCGGTTTTTTATGTCTTATGAATGGTCTTGTGAAGGGCGTTATTGATTGCATTAAGGAATTATTTATTTTTATGAGTAATTATGGTTACTTGGTTATCTAGTTCATTTATTGTTCGGATTAAACTCGAGTATTGAAGATTGACTTCTAAAAGCTCTCTAAATTTGTTCCAGTTTACGTGACCTTTATTACCCATGACAGCGAAAGGATTTTGGTACTGTAAGGGATTTGAATTTTTTAATTATATCAATACAGGGCAATGGTCAGAGTCAAGTTCTGGCAGTACTGTTTGAATTATGGGTAGATGGAAGTTTTTGGACACCATTATGTCTAAGATATCTGGGATTACACTGCTATTGTAAGGGTAATGCGTGGGTTGCCATGGAGCGATTATGTCTACGCTACTGCTGATTGCAATCGATTGTAAGTTAATGCCTTGCTGTGTTGTACAGTTGCAGCCCCATGCTTGGTTTTTACTGTTTAAATCTCCCAGAAGAATGACGTTGGGGTTGTTGTTAAAGATTTCTCGGTACTCGTTTAGCGGAAATTGTTTTTTTGGGGGTTTATAGGCTGCAATGATTATGTAGTCGTTTCGTTCTATGGTTACAGTAACTGTTATCGTTTCAAAATTTGCGGAGTTGGGGCAAGGAGCCGGTTGATGTATTATTCGATTTGAGAGAAGAATTGCTACTCCTCCTGCGGCTACGTTTGAAATTCTATCCTGTCTATGTATCTTGTAACTTAGGATATTGAATTTTTCATTTAATACTAAGTGGGTTTCTGTAATACAGTCAATGTCTATTTTATGTTCTCGCAAAAAAGAATTCTGTAAACGAAAATAATGTGGTGTGGTAATTCAGTCTGCAATGATGTAGCAGGAAAATCAGTTATGCACACATATTATGAAACAATTTTCACCTCATCGTCAATGGATTATTTTTATTCCATTGGTTATGCGATTAATCGATTCGATTTTTCCATTGATCGTACATGAAAAATTCTGTAGAGGAAATACTTTTTATGTCAAAAGTGCGCGCTAATTTTCAGCCTTTTAATGTCAAAAGCCTCTTAACTGTAGCTCTTATGAGATGCAGTATAGGCATTGGAAGTGCTTTCAGAGGCAAGAAAATTAATTTGCGTGCTGATTTGCCAGGAAAATATATAGAACACAGGTTCTGCAAAAGGAGAGTGTGTATTTTGTGAGAGTTATTCTTGCAGTTCTAAGCGTTCGAGGAATAGATGTCTCATGAAAAAGTAAGGTTAAATTTAAAGTCTTTATATTTTTCTGATAAGTGAAGGAAAGTGATGATCTTTGAAAATAATTTCCGTGAAAAAGCTGTTGTATGACTGAAGAATGTAATCGCACTACATTTACTAGAATCACAATGTTTATTTTGTTTTTAATATTATCTTGTCCAGTATTTTTTAGTCGCTCTAACAACAGTAAAACGCTACATCACTTCATTAAAAATATCATAATCTATTAAAAGCAATCAATCGAATTGTACAAATTTTTCAGATGAAATGCGTAATTATTGAATTAATGTGGTCAAACAGAAACAATAAAACATCAAATATAACATCAGAAAATTCGGGAAATTTGTATTCGGATAATTTAATTTAATTTGATTTAAACTTAAAACTTAAATAGCAATCTTAAACTTTACCCTTTAATTTAAACTTACATTAATTTAAACTTAATATAATTTGTAATTCCAATAATTTTTTCCTCAGAGAAGTGTACTTCAGAAAATTTGTACTTCTGCGTTCAAACAAATATTGGCTACACAATTTTACTTATGAATATGTAAGAACAGATTGTAAATTTGCAAAATAGAAAAAAGAATATTCCACATTAGAGCGTAGGGAGAAAACTGTTGCAATGATTTGTTTCTGATCTTTCGGAGAAAGGTCGTAATCAAAGTAGTAGGAGTTTAGATACATATTGAGCTGCTCGAGCTTTGAACTGCTACCGTGGATGCACAGCGCGCACTGTAGCAAAGAGCGACGATAACAGACAAGTGGCGCTCTCACAAGTTGATAGCGGCGAAAATATGAACTCCGTCGTTTACAATGTGCGACACAGCGCAATCTGTTAGCAAGCTGGCCAACTACATATTTTTTTCCGATGTTTATTTTATCGGTTTCTTTCGTGCACATACATACTAAAGAAATAGCTTTCGTATCACCGACACTTGCTGGCTGCAGTCTGTCGATAGATCGAGAGATTTATCTATAATAAAAGGGTGTTAGTGGGTAAGTTATGTTTGAATAACTCTGCCATTTAACTTGGGAAGATGCAATATATTTTTGGATTAATTCTTCTTTAGAAAAGTTAGAAATCCAAAATACTCTTCATGCTCCAGGATGAATAAATTCATGAAATAATAATATGCATGCCTTAAATAATACCAATATAGACATGAACTAGTGGTGCTATAAAATGGCACGTACTGTCTCACACTAATTAGTTTCCTATTCTCTCGTGAATACCTACCTTTTCACTCATATCCCCGCTCTCCCCAGCTACGATCGGTGCCTAAAATATACATATTTTACGTTCTCTCATTTGTTCCGTCTCCTTACAGTAGAAATGAAATAATACATTTACAGTTTTACAGAAAGTAATTCCACTTCACATGTGTACATTTTCATTTAAAAAAATTGGTAAGGTTTTAAGAATATGTTTGATCTTTTCTCAGTACGATAGATTCTGAGTTCATTTTCACAAACCAGTTTTGAGTCTTCGAGAAATTTCTCTTGAAAACATTTACAGTACTTGCACTTACAAATGAAGTAATGTATGAAGAATATAAATATTAAGCACGTGTGTGTATATATAATTCTACAATTATTTTCATTATATATATAATTATTTACATTTCATATATAATTATAATTATATTTTTTCTTCAATTTTTTGTACGGATATGTACCCAAATGTGTGTATATACATTTAACTTTATTCTTTCAACAAATTTAAAGAAAAATTTTGTTGCCGATTTTGAGGAAATCTTGCTTCTTTAAAATTTCCCGTATTTGAATCAAATTTACGGGAAACCCATTAATATTTTCAAAAAAATTGTACATGACATTAATTAAAGAAATAATTATGGAGAACAACTTTTATCTGACGAAAAATTGTGTATCTTGTATGTGGGGAACAACTTTCATATCAAGAAAGAGCTTGTATCTACAAAAATGTGGTTGAAATGGCGGGATAAAATATTTCAAATCATTCCACTTTTTAAAAATTCTGAGGAGACTGTGAAAACCACACCTACGCCATCGTTTTAAGTGGGTTTTACTGTATTCTTACATAAATTTTAAAGAAAAAATTTTGAGTCGCTTTTGAGAAAATCATGTTTTTATTATTCTTTTAAAAGAGCGAGTTTTTTCTCGAAATTTCGTGAAAACTGTTAATATTTTCAGAAAATTGTGTATGGCATTAAGAAAACAACTATTTCTGGGGAACAACTTTTATTTGATGAAAAAGATGTCTATCTACAAAAATATAGTTGCACGAGGAGGTCAAAAAATTTCATGTTTCGGTAATTTTCGAAAATTAAAGCGTAAGGGTGGAAATCAGATCAATCCATGCCATCTTAATAAGTGTATTTCTCTCTATTCTTACATGAAATTTAAAGAAAAAATTTGGGCCATTTTTTAGAAAAATCTGAAAATTTCTCCGGGACTTCATGTCAAGTACTTCCAAAAATCAATATTTTCCTTTTCAGATCTAACGCCCCGCGACATCAATCAGTTTGATCGGGGAATATTAAGTTTGGTGAAAATCGTGCCTGTGGTTTAGCTGTTAGCCTTGTTCGCACACGGACATACGGACAGCTGTTTTGCCGTCGATTAATTTTTCGTTGTCAAGAACTCAAAAATCGTTAATTCTCACTACACAATGTGTTAGAGGGAGTTATTTGCTACATACTGGAACTAAAATTTTCCACGTTTTCGTTGTTATGGCCCCATAGAACGATTTTTTGTGTCGAAAAATCTCCGTTTCTTCCCGCAGCATTACGATACATTGACTATAGTATACGTGTGCGAGAAAGTAAAAAGAAATTTTTTTGGAGAAATTAATGAGAAAAAAATATGAAAATAAACTAATAAGTTTCGGTTGAGCATTTACACATTAGTATGGCTTTCGGGTTCTGTAGAATTTTCTCCAAATTCTATTTTCCAACAAAACACGTTGTGAAATATGTTTTACTACGTTAAAATTAATTCTCTGCAATTTTTTTTATGAATCAAATAGAAATTGCAATATTATCACATTAGAAAATAACATTAATATTTATTCAGAATGTAAAGTAAATATTTGTACTTGAAACTAATGACGCGTGATATGGCTTTTAATTTATAAAATATAGCATGAAATATAAATGAAAAATAAGTGTTAATTTAAGAAGACTTTGGTGTAGAGTAAATCTAATTTTCTTGCTTTTATCATAAAATTTATATATTAAACATTTAAATAATCTCTCCAAAGGATGACATTTATCTCAAAGATATAAAAAATAGTTAAATAATGTTTTTATTTAAAAGAACTCATTTAGACCATCCTTCTACCACGTTTTTCTAGTGGCTTATGTAGAGGCAGGCCAGAGGTTATATGCTACACTTTCGTTTAATGATTTCGAAGCAGTATTTACGTAAGGCGAATTAGTCCCACACATACATTTGTAAACACGTGCGTTAATTGAAGGACTTTCGAGAGTGTTTATTTGCGGTTGTCGAAATGATTTACTCAAATATTTCTGTGGAAAGTCAAAGAGCCCTTCAAACTTTATCTTGCCGACATGCCATATTGTTTAAAAGAGTAGGTTCATACTGATTTTGAGTCTCATTTCCACGGGAATATGTTTCAAGCCGATTAAAATAACACAAATAGATTTTACTTACGGAGAAGGAACATCAGAAACAAACAGAAAAAAATTGGAATTGAAACTTTCAAATCTTCTCCTTCTTTTATAACCTATTTTGACCTGTAAAGTCTGTAACATCCTTGTGTAGAGTGCAGGGGATTGCGTCGCGAAACGTTTTGTCTGTCCGGCAGCCGAACATTGTCGGCTAATCCGTTAACAAGATTTTCGCCAACTTTCGTATTCCTAAATCGATCTGGATCATGTCGTGTGCTCTTGAATTTGAAGTAAATATTTTCACTTTTGTGGATATTGTACTTGATGTCTAAACATTTTTAAATGGCACCAAATTTTTCTATATTTTTTCTCATATATCGTGCTCTTATAAAAGCAGCTGAAGTTCGAGTTTCTTGGGAACTGAATTTTCGATAATTACAAAACTATTCATTTTATTGGCGTCTTCAAATAATTAAGTTGTGGCAGATCAGAGCGCTTTAGTGAATTTCAAAATTAAATCTAGATAACATGCATATATTGTGACGTATTGGGTAAATAAATAGACACAGACTCAGATTAGCTGTACAATATTAACATTTATTAAGACTTTACATATTTACACTGTACAAGATCTAATCCAGGTTACCCGTCTCATGTCGCTTAGCCGCGATCGAGACTACGTTCCGCAACTGACGCAGATGGCGTTCAGTACAACAGGAGCCCTTGCCGCATCCGCAGCCCTGCTCCTTAGCAGTGTACGGTGATGCCGTGTTACTGCATGTGGCAAATCAACCACTCTGCACCAGCCTGGGCGGATACGTGCGTACGCACGACAGAGGTCTCCAAGAGTCCCGCCCCCACGTCATCTTGGCTCGGTTTTATACCCAAGCGCAGATTTTTTCTGCAGGCTGACGCACCCCTCCATCGCGGCCACTGGCCCGCTCTCACGGTCAGCCCCGCCTGCCTCGCTCCCATGCTGGACCCATTACGTTCCTGCAGTGGGTGGCTGTTTCACCCCCGGCCACACATCTGTCGCCCTTCTGCACGACTTCGGGTCCCGCCCATGACCACGCTGGACCCCTCGCATTCCTGCAGTGGGTGGCTATTTCATCCCCCGGCCACACATGTGTCGCTCTTCCGCAGTCACCCGACTTTGGGTCCCACCCACGACGCTACAATATCATTATATATATATATATATATATATATATATATATATATATATATATATATATATATTGATAATTAAGATTGTCTCAAATATCGAAACTTTCCCCTTATGTTTTGTACTCAAACTCTTCCGATTGTCATTTGAATTGTCCTCTGAATTTTCTGAAATTCCAATTGTTCAATTTTCTTTTTAAAGCACCAGGTGTAGTGGATGCATTAAACACTGGTTAATCTAAGAAACTGAATACCTACATACCTCAGTACGTGTGCGGGAATCGATCGCAATTTTTTTAGGATTCAGGAAATATTATAATATCACTTATGTACAAATAAAATTATAATTTATAAAATCATATTATATGCCATTGGAAATAATTCCAGAAAATACGTACTATTGTTGCTAGTTATTGGAGATTCTCAAGCTAATACTTTCACTTCCTGAAACATTGTTGGAAATAAGCTTTTCAATTTATCATAAAATTCGAAATATTTTCTGATGGGGCTGTATCTTCAGTGGTGGATGCAGGGAATGGGTTAAATCTGGGGTATCTGGGGCTGCGACCGAAAAGTCACCTGGGCAATGCGTCTAGGTCCGAGGCTGTCATCGTGTCTGTGAATTCATCATGGGGGGCTTTTCACACTTTTTTCACGTTTTACGTCCGACATACCTCCGTACCTATAATGACCAACTTTGCAGCACATTTTATATTAGTCCCGAAAATGTCTAAAAAAATTGTTTTGAATATTTACATTTAAAAACAATTTTTCACGAATATTAGCCATTCTTTAAATGGTGTATCATAGCCATATCTTTAAATGGTGTATTTTCGGAAGGAAGGAAGGAAGGAAGGAAGGGTAGTATTTCCTTTTTAGTATTAATTCCTTTTTATTTCGACTAGGAGATTTGTTCGTTAATCAATTGATCCCAAAATTAAATCATTCTATTTCACATTCAATTGCGCTTTGACATCACCCACATCGATCACGGAATGTCAAGTTTGGTGAAAATC
>Ga0115856_100143_pt1 | contig 23719 bp, 20 predicted proteins | sample InSIn4gowninarea_FD_83870 | JGI IMG/M metagenome (GOLD analysis project Ga0115856, IMG submission 83870)
GCTTATGTTTGGACCTCATCCCCCAGTAAGATATATATAAAATATAAGAACGACTTGCGATCCTGCCAACACCCGTAGTCACCACATACGGTCCATCGACTCGACTTGAGAGACCATCTATGATGGCGGCCCAAGAGGGAAACTGTTTTCAGCCGTCTGAGGCAGCCACGAATCCCGATACTTGTCGTAAATCTCGGCCGCGGGCTTTCCCCATTTCTCATTGCCCTTGAGAAGTCCCGTTCGGATGACGATCGTGTCGGGACCTGGGTACCGTAATTAGTATTGCGTACACAGAACTCGAGTACCAGACTTACCCATGATTTGCTGGTGATGATACGGGCTGGAAGCGCAGTTCGGGCACATGTAGCAGTCGACGGAGTTTCCTGTGCTGGTGTCAATTGATGCTTTCTGGCCGAGTACTAGCATGGTCGCAGTGCTTTGGTCAGCACTTACCAGAGTCGCCCTTGTAGCTGTACACCTTCAGATCACCCTTGGTCAGGTTGAAGTTCTTCTTGGGGATGATCTGGTTAAGTGTGAATTCGCCGCCACCCATGAGTTTGCAGGCGGTGCAGTGGCAGAGTACGTGACGCTCTTCAGGGATCTCGGCGGTCCATCCGATTTGGCCGCAGTGGCATTGACCTTTGTATTGAGGCATGATTGTTGATTTGTCTGAGTTTAGTATACTTGTGGGTAATTGCTTGGTTTGGAGACTTTGTAGATTGATGACTTCGGGTGTTGGCAGGATCGCAAGTCGTTCTTATATTTTATATATATCTTACTGGGGGATGAGGTCCAAACATAAGCTTGTGGGAAGCAGGATTTGGAATGAATGACATGCGTTCTGGAACTGGGGGATAAGCGGCTCCACACAACAGTGACAAGCTACCGTTATTTGTGTATGATGTCTGGATTGAGCTCATCTTGTCCCCAGCCAGCGGCTCATGTCGTCACAATGCATCGATCCGATATGCGAGAGCCTGAAGGAATGTGTTCATCAGCGAATGTCTAGCCCCATGAACGTCGATGTTCGCCACTGAATAAGTTTATCCCCATGAACATTTGTTCCTCATGAACTTGGAAAAAGTAACAGGCCATCCCGAGGGCTTGAGAGGTCGACTTTTCAACGCATAATGCAATGAGGCGAACCTTGGAAGATGCAGTCCTATAAGGGCCTGACTTGTGAGCATTTCCTACATAAGACCTTACCTGGACACAACTATAAGGTGCAGCGGATGATGATCAACGAGTTGCATTCGCTTCATGGCTAGCTTATTCGATTTGGAGTGAACTGGCGTTGATTGAATGGCGGGTATTCGGGCTCATTTCGAGCACCGAAACAGCGAGACCTTTTCCGTGAAGAAGAAGCAGCATCCTGTGAACTGCTCATACTCGTGGACTTGAAGGTCAGCAGAACTCATAATGCTGAATAACATTGCAGGTCGAGGAGTTGCATCTCCGCTCGTTCGTGATAGAAGGAGCTTATCTGACAACCCTGACAGCAAATGGCGGCTGGAGACGAACGAGGTGGTGATTTGGAATTAATAGTGCTGTCAAAAGGTATTACCAGCCGAAGCCGAGGGTCAGAACTGTGGAAGAATAAGCACACGGCAGGATGATCCCTCTCCAAGCTCTTGGCGGCTGTGTCTGACAAAACAGTAATGACTTGGCCGAACGTCTGAGCATTCATGATTGCCCAATCTTAATACTGTCAGACCAAATATGTTCTCTCCGCGGCGCCGTCCGGCTTTGGGTAACATCCCGGCGGATTCACCAGCCGTATTATGTAGGCGCACATAGGCGTTAAGGGCGCCTTAACCATATGCTGTCGCAGTTTGAGATCTTTTGGCATGACTGCTGAGGCCAGCTGTGCTAGATGACGGTAGCTAGCAGTTACGAATCGAGAATGGCACCACAAAGAATGGGAGCCAATATATCATATATACTGGTTGGTATCTTGTCGTGATTAGTATTCATCTAGATGACCCCGGAAACCATCCTGCGGTAGGTGTTAGAGCCAAATGACGCTGATGTGGCAAGCCAGGCTTGCATTGCTTCCAAAAACACCTGATGCATGCATGTTTAAGTTGATCTGAGACACAGTAATCATCATTCATGAAACCATGCACCATTTCCGTCTTCCAACCGTATGTTCTTAGCGAAGAAAGATACCTCAACAAGCCTGCTGTGAAGCTTTGAAGTATGTTTTCCTCCAACATTTACACCTTCCAAGTATGGAAAGTGCTGCATCTGACGGCCTGCTTGACTCTGAAAGAGTGACACCCTTGTATATCGCTGACATACAAGCTGTTCTTATAGATGCAACTGCACCAATCAAGCACATCAATTGTGCCACCCTCGATATGGCAGAAGTAATATGGTTGCGCATAGGCTCGCAGGCTGTAAACAGTTTCGTGACAGGTTTAAAGCATCTTCGAAAATGCTAAAGCTTGGTCCAAAGGCGTGGCGTGCTGCCGTATCGGAGCCTCTGTCCCTTGACGAGTTTGCGTTGTGGGCAAGAGTACGGTATCCAACCTCGCCATCACTAGACGTCAATGATTGCTGTACTCGTCACACACTTGTCTTGTCTGCGTAGCTCGCTCCCACTCCTCGTATCATCCGTACTCTTTTTCTGATTCATCGATTGGGCAAAGGTCATTCGCGTGGCCGGAATGAGGCAGAGATGCTGCGAAATCGAATTGTCTTCAACGGCGTGAAGCTGGGGCATCGTCGGAAGTCATCGAAGGATAAGAGATGATGGTGATGCTCAAGGTTTTCGTCCGATAACAATTACCCTATCCAGATTGATTAGCATAATTTTCCGCCAAGTAAGAGACTTCGACATACAACACCCAGTACCAATGCTGCTGACGAGTATCAAGTTCCTGGAAAGCCTTTGTACAGGCTTCGTTGACTTGCTCACTGGTCCACTAGAACTCTGAATAAGCCACTGTCCGAGGCATTGGCCATCGGCGACTTACCCCCAAGCTTCGAGTGCAAACGTGCATTAGCCAACCCTGTAAACCTGTCTTGTAGAAGCGTTCACATAGTCTCCCAACCTCTTTCAGCTTTGGATCCGACGCCCATGGGCCAAGGGGCACTTTGAGCCTCTTCTCCTGCACATCGACGAAACCAGCTTCCTCGATCAATTTCCTCATGCCAAAAGAAATCCCAAAGTCTCTTCCCGAGGCAACGGTCATGTGAGTGTGAGCGAATGAAGAGAGGAATTTGATTTGGCTATCTGCGGGAACCTCAGCGTCGTCGGTCTGAGCGTTGATTTCCATCTCCAGATGTTCGATCCAGCCACCTGGATTCATGTTGCTAGAAATGATAATCAGCCAGGAACCCTGATAGGATAGAAAGTCTGGCAAAGAGGAAAGTGAATGCAAGCGCAGATTGCAGAGTGAATGGAGTGCGCATGGCTGGGTAAGTATGTCGACGGAGTACAGTGCTTTTCAATATAGAGCGTGGGCGAACGCCAGTGTATGGCTTTCTCCAAGCCATGGAGCCATGAATAAGAAAAACGAAAGGGAAGTGCCTGTGATGGGTGATTAAGAGTCGTACTTACTCGAAGCAGTTCTTGTACAGCGCAGCCCAGTCAGGAACACTACCAAACAATGACCTGATATGAGCAAGGTCAAATTTCATGGTTGGGTCGTCCAGAACCCATTCTTCACTGGCGTCGGACAACATATAGGAACAGTTTGGAAATATGCTCCGGGGATGTGGTGTGAGATCAATTCCCACGACCTGGGAGTCCGGAAACCGCTCAGCAACTCCTTCCGCCCACAAACCTAAGCCGGTCCCTACATCCACGACACAATGAAGCGAGGTTTCATCGATAGGAGCCAGATAATATCGGTCGTCGAGCAACACCAGACACAACTCGTGCAAGAGAAAATCGTTCTCGTCGGAGACCTCGTCGTGGGGAAAGGGACTGCCGATTTTGTAGTCGTGGTAACGACGCCCATGTTCCATTCTGAATGTGTAAGCAGACGAGGCCACAGACAAGGACGAGCTAGCGTCTCGATCTCCATCGTCATCTGTATCAAAGCGTCCATATGCCTCGTCAATCGAGATGACGTTGGGTAGATTTAGATCCTCCATATTCTTTTCAGAGGTCATGATCATCACAATACATAGTCTCTGTACGACTTGCCCACAACCACGACCAAGAGAAGAACAATCTGTCAAAGCGGGAGGAAAGTCGAACGCGAACCTGCGCGAAGAAGATAAGGCGCCTAGTTTGTATGGAAAAACCAAAAATGGTATTACTCGAAGAGAAAAATGGTGTGTAGGATAGTGAGAAGGTGGGTAGGATATGGCTATAATAATGCAGCCGACAAATCGACGGTAATCTCAAGGAGGAGCCCGCCTGGTTGTCTTAAGTCGCAGTGGTGGAGACACCAAGCCAACCTTTTCGGAAAGACCGGTGAATGACTGACAGGCGTTAGGTGAGGGCTTAATTAAGTTGGTCAGCGGTTAGGAAGAGAGGATATGTCGAGGGGATGCTGATATAGAATGGAGCAGGTCATTCAAAAAAGACAAAGACAGCTGGTTCATCTCAGGCCGGGAGAAGGGTGTCCTTGTACAGTACAAAGGGTAGCTTGAAGAAGCAGGGTCGACTGTGAGTGATCATCTGGTCTACACGAAGCGTGCCGGCAGGCCGGATTTCCTGACCATCGTTTGCAGGGTGAAAAGAGTGGACGACAGTAGTGATAGGCAGGCAGACTGAGGCTAGAGTGGCGCAGAATGGAGGAAACAGCGGACGAAATGGGGATGATGCGCTGATAGTCCGAACTTTGGAATGAACCAGGGATGGCCCGTGAGTGAGAAAAACCAACAAGTGTAGTGGCTGAGAGGAGGATCCGAGTGGATATGGAGGGAAGAGGGGCGAGCGAAGAAAGGAGCAGCATTAGTTATTGGCTTTATTCGAGGGTTCTCTAGGTTCAAATCGAAACGGATGAGCAAAGAATCTAGAAAAGAGGGTTCGACAAAGTAACAGTAAGGTTGGTCATTGCGCAGTGGAGTAAAGTAACAGGTAGAAAAGAACAGGGGCATAGTTCATAATAGAGAAAGAACACGAGAAGAAAATGATACGAAAGGTGGGAAAGAAAAGATGCAGCAAAAACTCGGATATTAGTGGCAGTGGCTACCAATGGAAACAAACGACGATAGAATCCACTGGACCAGTTTCCTGGGACTGATCAGTAATAAGAATACCGTGCGAAACAAGTCCCCAACAGCCCGGACTCAGCTCCCCTTTCAGAGTTGGGCGCAATAATAAGGTGGTGTACGTGTACCTCCCTCAGTCCCAGCTGAACGGTACCGCTCTTCGAGGGCTTTATTTTACTTAACCATGAACCCTTCCTCGCTTAAGATCTCTGGGCATACCTTAAGTTAGGACCCGGTTAACGAACGCCTATGGATACCTACGTGTCATGGTGTGATTAATTTAGGCAGCTTTCTCCTCTCGGTGACTCGGTGAGAAAGAAGGAGAGAGCCTACTGCCGCATCCCGAGGAGCCGGTACGGTCCACGGTCCACGACTCCACGAGAGTTTCACCACCGCCTGTCCCAGCCCAAATGCTCATTTTTCGGGCCCAGCAATTTGGTTACGACGGGGACGACAACCTTCCAACTGTACGTGGCTACCGGTAATCGAATCTCATGCTGTGTAACCCATCCCACTTTGTGTCCATTTGACTTGCAATGATGCAAACCTTCAACTTCTGACATCTTTTTTCTTCGGCCTCACGAAAAGGCGATCCGAAGAGACGAGCGCTGTACCAGTCACATTCTGCCACGCCTACAGAAGAGGATTGGCAAGGTGCCTACATGAATCTCCTGCACCTAGTCTGCTCTCGTCGACTCAGAAAGACAAATACAGCTGATCTTCTGTTTCTTCTGTGCGACGTGAAAACGTGGGTATGAGACTTCCCCTGGCATGCCCTGAGAAGTAACACCTGCATGACACATTTGCATGCCTGACCACCAGGACATGGAATATTACTCTGAAGACAGCCCTGCAAAACAAATCCAGCCTATTATCAACTGCCACATCTATTGATGGGATTCGCACCAAAGTGACCGCATCAACCCGCCCATCATACATTAAGTCGGTACCCTCCTCACTGACATCCATATGGAAACAAGCTCAAATTAGTTGTTTTCGGTCAATTCCACAAGGGGAACCTCGTGTTCCAGAACCCCGAACCAGATGTAGCCGGAGCCCCTTGCAGTAATCATCTTCTAGCCTGGTTCCTCCGCCCGGGAGGTTACGCCCTGGTCTCTCCTCTCGCCCTCAACTTGACATATCTGAAGGCGAACCATTTCGTCATGTTCCGAGGCCTTGCTCACACCTGGGCCTTGTCAACAGGGGCCTGCTTGGTTCTCTTCCAAAGACAAATGGTGCTCACCGCCGAGAAGGTGAACAGGATGCTAATGAGTAATTAGCTTTTGAAAAATGGCTGCCATCACGATCAACTCACCACAGAGCGATGCTCAGTCCCCAGATGGACTTCATTTCCAGACAAGTCGACTTGGAAGTACCGATCCATGCTGCGTAGTCCACCCTGCCATCCTTATTGAGACTGTTGCCCAGGGCTGATGTGAAGTCGAATGCGCTGGAAGTAGCGTTGGAGATTTCGTCGAGCACCTGACAGTTCAAATACGATAGTGGTTTACCTACCACCACGGAGACGACAACCAGAGCAATCAAGAAAAGAGAGTCGATGCCCGTGCTGATCAGAAACGGGAGAATGCCGTCCAAATACAAAATGAGCGTGATGGCGCAATACAATACTGCAATGCAAACCTACAAAAATGGTTAGTACCGACCACCTTTCTCTTTGGACATGGCAAGTCCTCGACATACAATGCTTAAAATGGCCACAATGACTGATGGTGGTGTGGCTCCTGCATTGACCATTTCAGAGATGAAATTGGCCGTGATACCAATGACGGCAATCATGGAAGCCATTTGAAGAGCCCTCGTTGCCTTGAAAGTGGCGCCGAGAACGCCATGATCGGGACCCATGTTGCCCAGAAAAGACTGGAAAGATGGATGTTCTTGTGAAGTGTGAAATGTTGTTGCAAGTCACAGGAGGACGAAGGGAATGTGCTGGTTGAATGGTTTGACGTGAGCCGGTGAAGGAGTGTACACGGCTGGATTTGTCTCAAGGTAAGGACCGTTTGAAAAGCAGCTAAAGGATTGAATGGGCACCTTCGATTGCAAGGAGTGATGGGATGCAGCTGATGATTGATGAACAAATGCTTCATGAGCTGGACATGTTATGGACTTTAAGTATTTGGAAGTATCTACAAGGTGAGTTGGCCTGCATTCCTTGAGACCCTACGAAACCAGTGGACATGTCTACACCTGAAAACACGAGATCCAGCAGTTGTCTCTCATCAGTCTCGGAGCAGTTGTATGGGTAGTCAGATGGATGGTGGTGGTGTTTTCATTCTACAGACGAGGCTGTTTCGGCCATAGGCGCCAAGGTCTCTGCCCCATATGAAGCTGGCGCTTATGATTGAGAATGTTCCGCAGCCGCCAACCAGACAAGGGCCAGCCAGTTTCAGCGGTCTCATTTGTTCGTTGAGCGCAAGATCGAACAAGGCTGACCATGGTGGGCTGCTATTACTGCCATTTCAGCGGGTAAGGCTTTTGCGCTCCCAGGTGCGAGGCTGGCACAATCGGCAGAGGTCTTCGCGAGACGCCAGCCATCGCGACGTGGTCAATCGGGCACATCGTTCGCTGCGAACAGCGATCCACTCATGCTGCTTTCATCAGATTTCGATTCTCCAATGCAATCCGGAAAGGTGTTTCGAGCAATTTTCCTTGGGTGAGCGAAAAGGACTTCGGAGCATGGAGGCCGCCGAAAAGCATCCCTGTGGCGGAGACTCCCACTGCCACCCAGGCTCACTAGGCCCACAGCAACCTGGAATCTCCAATGACGGCTGCGTCGGCCCATGCCGCAAATTGTTACCCAATATTGCTCTGCAAAAACCTATGATCAATCCTTATCGTTATCAGCAGTGGTACCGTGATCTTTTCAAGATCTTTGCTCGATTTTTTCTCAAGCCGATGGGTTCCTTTGATCGCGGTGGAGGAGTTGAGGAGGTAGACTAGATTGGCGTCAGGACTGGTCAGTTCCTGGAGAATCCGGAGATGAATTAGTGACAGGTTCTGGAATTGATTCAAAGGAAGTGGAGGAAGAGAATGAAGTAAAGATGGAAAAATTGGGTGTTTGGGGTGTAAAGGTGGGATGAGGTGAGGAAGTATGATGGAAGGGATCAACGAATAAGCGAGCAGCCAGGGATGGTAGCTTGTGATGAATTGGATGGATGAGGCGACGTTCTGTTTTAACAGCCTAAGGTCTGCCCGACAGCACCCAAAGGCAACACATGCAAGCAATGGACTGGCCGATGATGTCGGTGCAGCTCAATGATTGATGTCTATTCGCCCCGCGTGCAGTAAGTGGGTAGAGGCCTGTACGCCATTGTGGGAACTTTCGCAAACAACTGAAACCGAGATAGTGAAATTTGAAGAAGCGGTCAAGATCTGTACTCACCAGAGATAGCTAGACGGTCGCAAGAGGGAGGAAGCGAGCGTGCTATGATCCTTGAGATGAGAGGGACCTTAAGAGAAGAGTGATGGATTGGGATTCTACGAGTATTGCAGCACCTCTATTCTAAAGCACAGGAAGTATACTTCTAGTAGTAAGTTATTAATTGGGCTTCCTTATGACGTTGATGTTACCCTATTTTCCCACCAGTGTTCGAAATGGACAGTCTGGAATCAGCATAAAAATCCATTAATCCATCGTCAATCATCCCATCCCCCACCAAAAACGGTTGGAAGCTCCATGGCGCCCCTCGTTTCCTCATTTTCTGCGGCGAAATGATCGTCGTCGCTCGCCCCTCCACCACCAGAAACATGCAGTAAATTAACACTTTCTCGCTCCGAGTACTTCGATCCATACGGAAGACACCTCATCCATGTGCCGGTGGTGTGTCTCAAAACTACTCCGACTCCAGAAGAAAATAGTTCCGCAGCTTTCCGATCTCTCTCCTTGCCAGATTGCGACGTAGATAGACTGATCGAATACAGTAGCTTGCCGATTATGCTTCGATACAACTGTAGATCAGATCATGTCAGATGCTGAACGAGCCACCACATGGCTTGTTCATCAATGGAAGCTTGGACTGCCGGAGTGAGATCGAGCGAGCTATTCCACGGCTATTTTACCTACAACACGATGCTGTCCCGACCACTTAGGCTTGGCCGGGTCGCTTATACTTACAGTACCAGGTACCTACCTAGGTAGGTAATGCCGAAAAAGATAGTAGCTACAAATACGGCAAGGTGACCACCTGTGACAGCTTTCTAAGGGACTCGATACCATCCCAGTCTTAACAAGTTGCTTGTAAGGACTTTAAATTGGTATCTAATGTGAATGTTCGCTGCTTGACGCTAGTCGTTTCAATCAATAGCCTCCCGCTGTCGCTTTTCGGAGCTCGTAAGCCCCAGTTGGAAGCAAGCACTGTCTGGTATCTCTGCAACAAGAAAAAGGGGTAATTAATAGGATAGAGTGAGGGTGCTTCACATCTTCCCTCCAGGATCATTAACACCAATGCTTGAAATCAAGCGAGGTCAATATCAGCTGCATCACGCGCAGTTTGCACTGATTGCTCCCTCATTGTTGTGCGTCGTGTCTGCCACTTACTTCTCTTCGTCCGAAAAAGCTCCGTCGTCCTTCCCGCTTCGAGTCTGGGCTGTCTGGTCCGCTGCTGCTGGGTTTGAGACCGTCGGAGAATGCTTCGGCAGCATTCGCTGTAAAGCTGCTTCGAAGTGTTACGCTGCCTGATCCAGCCTTGACAGTCTGTTCAGAGCCTTCACCTTGATCGGACACGAAGAACAGCCCTTCTCCCAAGTCCTTAGACCGGAAGGTGTCGTGATCTTTCACAGCCACTTGGAACTGCGTATCCGCACCGCAGGGCACTTTGAAGGTTTCGTGATTCGGATCATACTCCACGGTGCCCGTCGATGACTTGATTGCCTTGGTCTTGAATAGATCTTTGGCGCCCTTCGGTCCCAACGACTTGACATGGACGCGAAGAGCTCCTGGTGGATATCCGGTGGCTGAAACGATGATGAAGCTGGCAGTGCCGCTCTCCGCACCGCCCTTGGGCGTGTTTGTCATCGTTGAGTGGTTGCTCTTGGTGCGTGCATGTACCATGGGAGAAGAAGGCGTTGCCGGAGACGCTGTTCCGTCGACCAGACCTACTGCCCGGGAGGGAGTTGACGCAGAGGTAGCAATGGCAGTCTCGGTCGGCACGGTCCCATTAGCTTCAGTCTCTGTCTCTTCTTTATTACCGCGACCACCACCAAATCCTCTTCTGATGAATGAGGCGCCCTTCACGACCCCACCACCCACCTTTCCTATGCCTTTCACAGGTGCTCCGACCACTTTACCAGCTGGTGCAAAGGTGCCGGAAAAGGTCGAGGTTCCTTGCCGAGCCCGCGTGATGTAGTCAGGCTTGAACAACATCTTAAGCCGAAGAGCACCTGACTTGCCATCCAATGGATATGTCTGCTCCAGCGGCTGGAAAGGTTCCAGGGCATTAAGATCGAGTGGAGTAGAACCGAGCCAGTCGGCTTTGTCGCCAAAGTCCCAGTCATACACATCGACCTTGAAGTCGGCAGCAGTCCTGGACGGCACAGTCACTTCGAAGAACTCGTTCCAAGCTGGGTGAAGTGTTTTCTTCTGCGTTTTGGTTTTGAACACTTCTTTGCCGTTCAGTCGGAATCGACAGTACGGGTCACTGTAGCCGTTGCGGTCGGCGGACGGCAGGTCCGCCGCGTCCAGCACATCAACACGCAGTGTACCCATGTTGTTGATACTTTCGCTAGGATCGAGCTGCATCTTCACGGGTAGATACTTCAAAAGCACCGTGACCTTGTTCATTGTCCCGCTGTCGCCCCTCAGCGTCAACTCCGTTGGCTTATATAAGCATTGCTGTAGCGTAGAAAGGGTCGAGCCCGTCAGCCTGGCCGTGATGTTGTTCTCGTCTTGCTTGCCAGTCTTATCGGTCTTCTCAACGAGACGCAACGTTATTCGAGACATGTCGATCTCCCGCACCATCGCATCCCCTGTCTCGCCGAAATGGAAATCCTTCTGCCGGATCTTGGCGGAAGTATATGCTGGGAACGCGTGGTCATCCATCAACACTTCAAGTTGAATGTTAGTGTCCGCGAAGTGCCCCTCGATGATATCGAAGACGATCAATCCAGATTCTGGGTCAAGTTAGTCATGCTCGTTATACGTACGGAGTCCTCCATGCGCAGCTTACCGTATTTGCTAAGGTTCTCAGATGTGATCTTGACTTTCGGCGCCTGCTTCTTAAGACCAGAGCCAGACCTGATGGAGCCGCTGTTGATGGATGTGAGACTGGGTGCACCTTTGTGGCTAGCTGGTCCCAAGCTCCGGGGACTTTCTGGCATTGGTGTTGCGGCGTGGCCATTTGTTTTGGATTCGAGGGATGGGCTCTTACTGTCTGTAGCTATGGCTCCGGGAGGACCGGCGGCTTCAATGGCGGCCTGGGCTTTACGTTCCTCCTCTTCTTCTTCGGGATCGACCACATTCAATGTCGGGTAGAACGACACGGTGTAGTTGATGATACCCTTTTCACCACCTGCACCCCCCATGCGCAGTCCCTCGGACCGTAACGTTTTCGAGTCGTGGATTTCGTAGCCGCCTTCTTCACTTTCCTTGATAAAGTCAGACGCAGCAATCTGCACCAAACCCAATGATCGATCCCTTGCGAGTTTCTCTTCGTCCATGACTTCGAGGATTATCCGTTCAGAAGGCGTATGCATGGGGACATACATGACCTCGTTCCATGTTGGGTTGAGCTCGTTCTGGAATGTAACGGTGCGTCCTTTGGGGATTCCTGATAGCAGGACTCTTGCATAAGGATCAGATTTGCCCAGTGTCTCGTAGTTTCTGAGGTCTCTCGCGCTTTGGACGTGGATTCGCATGACGCCAATAGGAGTGATGTAACCGCCAGCACCTGTCGCACCCTTGAGTGCAACAGGCTTCCAATCTAGCATCAACTTCGCCTTGCCGATCTTGGTCCCGTGCAGGTTGTACCATTCTTGGCCTTTTTCAACAAGCTTCAACATGTCGTCCAGTTTTATTTGGTAGCTGCCAATGACTGGATCGCTGGAAAGGTCGCGGCTGTCCTTGATCACCAACCCGACCCTGGCCTTCTTACGGTCAGTGATAAGGACCGATTTGGTGTTATCCGAGAAGACTGGATTGTTGGTATGCTTGAGTTTGTTCGTAATGTGAATCTCCTTGCCGTTCAGCAGTAGTACGGCGTATGGGTCGAGGGCGCCAACCATGCTCTTGCTGCCATCCAGGTCTTTAGCTTGCTCAATGGTGATTCGCGCGATGCCAGTATTGGATTCTGGTGGGGGCAATACCTCCCCTGTCGGGAGCTTCTCTGAGTTCATGACAGGGAAGAAGCGAATATCGGCCTGGATGACTCCGCGGTGCTTTCCATTAGCGAGCACGTCGAGTGTAAGACCTTCGTGATCAGGGGCACCTTCAAGTTGATCGAGCGAAAATGTGGCAATGCCAAGTTGTTTGTCCTTACGGACATCGTTGTAATCATACACTTGTAACGTGAGGGCGTCGGTGAAGTTCGTGATGATGACGTACAAAGTCTCGTTCCAACGAGGATTGGCGTTCTCGCGGATAGTTTTGGTACGTCCTAGTTCTTTGGCACTGTTCAAAGAAACCACCACATAAGGATCAGGAGTGCCCGAGAATTTGTCAGGATTCTTGAGACCATTGGCGTTGTAAATCGTGACCGCAACGACACCGACAGCAAGGTCGATCGGGTTCCCAGACAACAGTTTAGCCACCTCGATCGGGAAGACATTGGGGTCGTACATAATCGGGGCCAGGTTTCCGTGGATCTGTTCTTTGATAAAGTTTTCCAGTCCAGGGATGAAGTTGATGTCGAACCCGAAAGCATCGCCTCCAATGGGCTTGCAGACATAGTCGATGGTTGGACGGCCAAGAAAACAGATGTCGACCCTGTCAATATGAGGGAATGCAATCTGCAATTTTATCTTGACGCGCATCAGGCCCGAGAACTCAAAGTCCTCGACAATGACCTTCATTGCCTTGCTCACGACGCCTTTGCCAATTCGAATCTCGAGCACGACTTTGGGATTGATCTTAGTCTTGAGCTGACGAGCTGTCATGTCCATGGTGTCAGTTGGCGTGAAGCTGAATTTCCAGTCCATCATAACAATATCATCTTCGGTCTTGGGGTAGGTCTTGACGTGCTCCATCCGTGGTGGTTTGGTGCCCAGTACGAACGACTCCAGTCTCATACTGTCCAGAAATGCCGGAGTGGAGGTACTCAGGACTTGGTCAACGGATTGTATAACAGCCTTGGCAAGCTGCGGCGCATAGATAGGCCAAAACTTGACCAAGAAGCTGTTCATCCATTCGAGGCTCTCGTTGTCGTTCTCTAGGCGGGCTTTGGCCATCTCCCGAGAGATGTCGTCCCTGAAGTTCCTCCTTACGCGTCTGATCGAGGTTCTGTAATAAGTGCCGCAGGTGGCCATGATGAGCAAGAGCCATCCCAAACCACCGCCGAGGAGAGCAACCAGCCATGAAGATATGCAAGCGAATATGATCACGGCGGCATTATGATACCAATCTGGATGTCTTAGCTCGATGCACATCACCCTCAATGGCCAAATATAACGTACCGCCAAAGAATTTGTCGTCTAGCTTTCCCTCTAAGAGTGTCTGATGTTCGAGCAGATTGCCTGCCTCTTTGTCTTCCTCTGTCTCACCACTACCGAAACGTGGAGCCCATCCAACCTGATGCCATTGCTCTTCCTCCTCGGGAGGGGCTCCATTCGCTACTGTGGTCTCGATCTTCGGTGCATTGGCTTTCTCTGCGATGGCAGCAGGCTCAGGTGGAGGGAGGTTATATTTGTCGGGCGGTCCACCGTCCTGCGCAGGTTAGTTGTAGGCCCTGAAGGAAATGCAGTGAACTCACCAGATCTGTGGCGATGCCGACCCCTTTCGGTTTGTGATGTCTTGTATCGTTCGCCAGCTAAATTTGCGTGTCAGAAACTAAACACCACAGCTTGCGTTCGGCTTACCGCTTTGGCTTGCGCGGCCTTCTCTTCTGGAGAGGCGTTCGGGTCGAAATGCAGCGCAGTTGAGCCTGCCTTCTGGCTCTCGTCTAGCATAATGCGTTGGGCATCGTCGGCTGAAACGGTGCCCTCCTGGGCTGCTTCGAGCGCGCCTCGAGATATCAGCTCGTTGTTGAATCCTGAAGCCATGGTGGGCGACAAAGGCACTTCGATGGCACCGAGCCAGTGTTGGGTTGGGTTCACGACATGGACATAAGGTTGGAGTAATGTAGAAATGGGCGGGGAAGGAAGTGTATGATTATCTACATTCGAGAGAAGGCAAGGATGTGGCAGGGTAGAGATGGGTTGCACCTTCTGAAGTTGTTTGGGGATTCTTTACTATGTAGATCCTTGAACAGGTGCAGACGCGGTCGGCGGCTGGGTGTGGTGAATGATCCTAGAGGTACTCCGTACTGGTAGTTTAATTAGCTGCGGAAAGCTCCTGGTTAACAAGACCCTGGAATTGGAGATTGAAGACGGGGCCCACCGTAGCTGCAGCTTCACATTCACTGGCATCACTGCCACTGTGACACTGTCACCCTCCTTCATCATTCGTCAAACATGCTCTAGACGACAAAACTTTGGCATTTGGTGCTGGCCTAAATATCAAATTACTTGAACTTCGCAGCTTCACAAGGAAGCTGAAGCCCGCCCTTTTCTAACCTATCAACCGAAGAGCTTCCCTGATTTCCACGTGAAAAAGCTTGATCTTCGGTTGATGTTGAAGAGACGAGCGCGACCCTGGGTTTGGGAAGATTTGTCCTCGCTTCACCTTATCATGCTACTCGTTATTCTGCACAACAGCGCCACCCTGAATTTGCGTACATCACAGTAACACTTGTGACGCTTTCCTCAGTCAAGTGGAATGGTTGATGGTTGCAGCCATCCTTCCTTTGCGACTCTCGATCTTGATGACCCTGAAGCTCCGGATCTACAGGGATCACCTGCGCATGGATACCCAGGTGCCACACTCCCGGAGTACCGAGAACTCCCTCCCCACCATCACACAAACTCTAAATGGTGGTGAAGAGGAGCACGTACCACCAGTAATACGTAACTCATCAGCTGGCTTCAGCTCGAGAGATCCCAGAACTTACGAGGCGGGAAAAGATTTGGAACTCTCACAAGTTTGATGTCGGCATGCCCGTGTGGCACGGTAGGAACTACCTAACTTAACCTTTACAGAAAATCTGCCAACAGGGAAGCCTACTTCCTTCCAGGCTTCTTCTTAAGTCGGACCTTTTCGATAATCTCGGGCTTCTCTCTGCAAGTTGGACAATACCAATCTTCATCCTCATCCGGCACCTTCTTCATGTTCAGGCAACCAGTATGGAACCATTGATACGGGCAATCATCGTTCTCGCAAGCCACCATTTCTCCATAAGAGCGCTGGTTGCAGAAACAATACCTCTTGTCGTCCTCGCCTTCTTCATCTTCCATTTCTTCATCCTCGCCCATTTCCACATCGTTTTCATCCGGGACTTGCTTTTTGTTGCCTCGTTTCCGTCTCGATTGTGATCCATCTGTCTCCGAGGCATCTGCGGAAGAGAGCACCGAGTCTGCGTCTTCTGATGCGGCAGTTCCTCCACGGCCTCCACGGACGGACGGGGATTGCCCCTTCTTCCGCCCAGCCGACAATCTTCCCTTGATCATACCCTTCTGTTTGAGCTTGTTGACTTGTTGATGTGGGATGACCTTCTTCGAGAGGCCTGATTTCTTCGGCGGAGCCACGGCTTGTTGCGGCGCTGCAGTCCTAGGCAAACTGCCAGCCCGACTAGTGGTTGTTGCTGTTGGAGTTGCTGCTTTAGGAGTGCCGGGACCCAATGACGATTGCCGAAGACCCGATGGGTGCGCAGGTAGATTCGAGCCTGCTGTCAGTTTGCGGCGTTTGTTGTCAGCGCCAGCGGAATTTTCGCGTTCTCGTTGGCGTTGCTGCTGCACGGCCGAAGCCGGAGTTGTGGGCGCTGAAGTGCGTTGAATGGGTGTAGTGGTTGTGGAGATCTGCGGGAGTTGTCTAGCTTGAGCCTGCTGTATGGTAGCTGCCATATGGGCATTAATTCTGTGAGCATTTGAGTTGAGGGCGCTAATAGATGCATTTTGTAAAGGTAAATTGGCTGGCAAGTCTATCAGAGGTTTTGGTGCCTCTGCTTTGCGATTGAACACACTCGGTAGTGGAGGACCATCTACAAGCTGACCGTCATTTTGTAGTTCTCGGATCTTGATGTCGATTCGTTTGAGATGCCTCTCGAGGATGTTGCAAGCTCTTTCGCTCAGCGCAACCTTTTGATCCTGCAGTTGAGCGCATGAGTCGTAGTTCTTCTTAACCAACTCAGCATACTCGTTCTCCTTAGGATGAGGCGCAAGGACTCCATTGACCTTGAGGTGTTTCTGAATGTTGTTGTCTTTTTGATTGATGACGGAAAGACATTTTTGCAACTCCTTGTCCTTGGCTTGGATTTCTTCCATCATATGATTGATTTCGGCGGGTAAATTGGCGGCGTCATGAATAAATTGTTCCAGGACGGAAGCGCAATCTTCATTAGCCGCCATGGCGAAGGTTGAGGGATAAACTCTTCAACACCCTTAGAAATGGTGATAGGCCTCACAGTCGGAGCGCGTTGTTGTGGCCGCGTTGCCCTTCGTCCCCAACACCCAACGTGCTAATGGATGCCTTCTATTATCACTGAAGTAGTTGGATGATTTTCGCAGTGTAGGTTGATGGCCTGACGGCGTTATTGATGAAACAAGATTCATGAAGGCAAGGAGAAAGAGAATCAGAAGTCGATCTTACCAAGTAGACGAATTCTAAAACTTTTCACGTGATCATCTCAGCCTTGTGGCGTCGGAAGGAACGACACATTCGATCCTTCCAGCCCCCGCAAGGCTTTGTCCATCTTCCTGTGCGGACTTCTCATACTTATTCACACTTGCAAAACCAACTTCTTTCTTCACCACAATTCATTGGAACAGTCTTAAGTTGTAATATTATGAGTCGCATCTTAACATCGGACTGCCCTATGTACGCATCCGGTTAATGAGAGAGTAGAACAGCTTCTGACACAATATGAATGTCCTTCGGGCCTCGATATCCTCCCTATACCAACTCTCCAGTCATCCGAAAGCGCTTTCAGAACATCTAAATCTACCTCGGTGAACATGGCGAACGGTGTAGTGCAAGAGTACCAATCGAGCGCGAGTATCGCGGAAGCCGCTCAATCGTCGACATTCAGTTTCTCATCCAGAATCCAACGCGAAGTCGAGGCCAACGGCATCCAGCGACCGAAAGGATACAAAGTGTCATGGCACTACAACCCAGACGTCGAAAAGTACCACTTTGGTCAAAATCACCCGATGAAACCATGGCGCCTCACGCTGACCAAATCCCTCATCCTCTCGTATGGCATGCACACCGCCATGGACGCCTACGTCCCACGGGCTGCGACCAAAGAAGAAATCGCCGAATTCCATAAGGACGAATACGTCGATTTTCTCAGCATCGCCACCCCACAAAACATCTACGAGATGTATCCTGAGCTCGCGACAGGACCACAGGGCTACTCATCCGCTATCTTCGGAGTGGGCGAGGATTGCCCCATCTTCGATGGCCTCTTCGCTTTCTGCTCCACCTACACTGGCGCATCCATCGATGCCGCCCGGAAACTCTGCAATAAACAATCCGACATCGCCATCAACTGGAGCGGCGGTCTCCATCACGCCAAAAAGGCCGAAGCCTCAGGTTTCTGCTACGTCAACGACATTGTCCTTGCGATTCTGCAACTTCTCCGCCACCACCCGCGCGTTCTGTACATCGACATTGACGTGCACCACGGCGATGGCGTCGAGCAAGCCTTTTGGTCCACCGACCGGGTCATGTGCGTATCTTTCCACAAGTATGATAAGGATCAATTCTTCCCGGGTACCGGGCCCCTGGACTCCACGGGCCCGCTTCACCCAGACAATCCAGGAAAGAACTACACGATCAACGTGCCCTTGAATGACGGCATTGACGACGAAGGCTACGCATACCTTTTCCAGAACGTCATCGAGCCAGCCATCAAAATCTACAACCCGTCAGCCATCGTCCTGCAATGCGGAGCCGACAGCTTGGGTCATGACCGTCTGGGATGTTTTAACCTCAACATCCGCGGTCACGGCAGCTGCGTCAGCTTTGTCAAGAGCTTTGGAATTCCATTGCTGGTAGTCGGTGGTGGAGGCTACACTCCGCGCAACGTGGCACGGGCGTGGGCCCACGAGACGTCGATCCTCATCGGCGCCGATAAGACGCTGAACCCAGTCCTGCCAGATTTCCTGCCGCACCGCGAGGCCTTCCGGCGGGAGGGCTTCACGCTGTTTCCCAATCTCAGTGGCTGGAGAAGGGAGGATGGCAACACAAAAGCCCACATTGAGCGCATCATTCGCCATGTCCGTGACCAGCTGAGTTACATCCGAGGCGCACCCAGCGTGCAAATGCAACATATCCCACCTGATATCCAGGGATGGCGGGATGAAGTGGAGGACGAACTGAGAGCCAAACGGATGGAACGAGACGAGGTCAAGGAGGAGAGGGACGGTGCTGGCGGGTTGTTGGCCAAGGCCAGTAGGAGGAGAGAGTTGGAGCGGAATGGACCGTCGGCAGGAAATACATTCCTAGCTTGACACAGACGGTACACTCGAAGCAATCAAGACTCGAGGTTGCATCCAGGGCGGCTTGTGGTGCTGAGACACACTTTTGACCATAATATGTCAAGAAAGATCGCTTCACTCCGAGATAATAAGCATTCTCCGATATGCGCGATACGATCCGCTATGACACAGACGGTGCATTTGTCGAAGGATTAGTGTTGACCAGGGAGGTTTGGACGTTATCGACATGGTCACATGAGCTATCTAAGTAGATATGCGGCAAGAAGAAGCCTGCAGTTCCCAAAGATGCAGGTATCCCTAACCTCCGTCCTTTGAAAGACCTGGAACCACGAAATGGGGTATCTTCCGTCTCAATAAAACAAAAAGGTCATATCATCTTGATCCACCATCTCGATGTATGAGATATTTTTAACGCCGTCGCAATGCTTTTTCAACAGCAACAAATGCACTGCACCTGTACCAATGTGACTCCGGAGCTCGTCGTCAAGGTCCTTCGGGGTCCAAGTCGATCTCAATCCTGGCAGCCTCCCTGTTGGTCATAGATGGATCATTACCTTGCAAACCAAAATGGTGATCCTTCGACTTGCTTTTGGGCTTGTCTTTCGAACTGGGCTTCTGCAGCTCGGCGATCTTAAGGTACCACTCATCCCAGTATTTACAGGTGACGACATTGACAGGGCCACCGTCGCCACAAATCTCGAAGACGGGACAGCGCATACACGGCACTTCGCTTGACCCGCCATAGCCAATTTCCTCCAGCTCCTGCTGTCGATACGCCGCTTTGCGAACACTTTCGTGAGTGGTGGAAGCCATGCGCTTCTCCAGCATATGCTGTTCCTTGAGAGCTAGCGGTGTCTTGAACGATCGAAACATGGTGATAGTGTTAGTAGAAGGATCATCAGGAAATTCATCGCCGGTCGGGTCCCGATGCATCTTGAATAGGCGGTCATCGTAGACCATAACGTCGAGCAGTTGCGAGATGGCATTTTGTGGCATACCCGTAACAGTAACACCAGTGTTCGTGATGTGGCGGGTTACCTCTCTGACTGTAGGATAGCCCCGATAGTCCGTTGGGAAAGGCTGGAACTTGGTCTGCTTTGGAGCCTTCGCCTTGTGATGTCCATCAAGTGTCTTCGCGGCTTTGGCTTTTTGATCGCTACGATCTTCGAAGCCGGAACTCGGTGCCTTGCGCTTCTGGGTAGGGGACCGGGGTGCGTCGTCTTCGTCATCATCATCATCATCCTCCTCCTCGACAACCTGCCAGCTCCTCGTGGAGACAAAATGTTCGACGAGATTGGAGATAGTATCAACCAGACCAACGTCGAGATGCCCCTCGGAAAACCATGCACCGCCAGTGGCTTCCTCTGATGGGTCCAGCCCAGCGAGGATGTACATCTTGCGACCCGGGTTTTTGACATGTTTCATAGGTTTGATGAGTCCTTTGGTTTCCAACTTCTTGTAGACTCGATCCAGAAGACCCGGAGCGAGCGACGACTTGAACTTGATTGTCTTTGTCCATATTCCTGCGCTTCCTGCGGCCTCGATTGCGTATATTACCATCAACTCGTCACGGGTCAGGCCTGTATAGCTGTAGATACAAAGTCAGGACTTGTGTGCTCAGATTTCATGGTGGATTGTGTGTATATACTTTTTGGCGATGTCTGGATCGACCAGCTCCCAACCGATAGTGCCACCATTTGTATCATGGAGTCTGAAGCGCTGACCTTGGACGAGATACTGGACAGCAGAGAGGAGAATTTGGACGTCGCGGTTTGGCACGATATCGGCGTCCAGGAGTTCATTTTGAAGGAAGACATGGCCGTAGTCATGGTTGTTACGACACCAGTCGTAGAGGGCTTCAGCGATGCGGTTTCGATCACCTCTTCCAGACGGCCCTGGGGCCGGGGAAGCATTGATCTTTGGAGGTGCCATTTCTTTGTAAATGGCTCATGAGATGTGCTACCGATGTGGGTAGAAATAGCAAAACATAATGGTGCAGCAGTGAAGTACAGTCATTGATGTAGTGAAAGAAGTCGCAGGCAAAAAGAGTGCCTCACGCCGCCTACTGGAATTTTTGGAAGGAAGTCCTTTGGTTCACGCGAGGAAGATTTATTAGTGCGGATGGGTACTGTGGTAGAGATTATTTTCCTATGACGCCCACCACGAACGACAACGACGACGATTATGATGGTTGATCCTGTCTAACTCTCAAGGACGATACATATGCGTGCTTCCTCAAGTCAAACAACTCTCTATCTTGAATATCGCCTATCAGTTAAAAGGCACACGAGACTGCCACAGAGCGCAGGCCAAATTGATTATCTAAGGGCACTTTTCAAGGACCTTTACCCCGGCCTCGTCGGTGGTGGGTCCGCCGAATTTTCTAGCATTTGCTGCCCGCAGCGTCACGCCAGCCTGATCATGCGTACATACAAGATAGATACGTTCTACACCTTTCACTCTCCTTTGTACGAGTACACCAACAAGCTTCAAATTCAATCCCAAATTCATTCTCCATTTTATCACTTTCGTCGCTACTGCTACTGCTCCTCCAGTTCACTTCCCTGTCCCTTCCTGTCTAACCCCCATCTGCTTCATTAACACTCCAGCATGGCGGACGCCCTTAAGGCGGAAGGCAATAAGGCCTTTGCTGCCAAAGATTTCAACCTCGCAGTGTAGGTGTCCTATCTTTCACCAGTCTACCCTTGTACTGACAAAGAAAACAGCGAAAAGTTCACCGAGGCAATCGAACTAGATCCAACAAACCACGTCCTCTATTCCAATCGCTCCGGCGCATACGCTTCCCTCAGAGACTATGAACATGCCCTTGAAGATGCAGAAAAGACTACAGAGATCAAACCTGACTGGGCAAAGGGCTGGGGACGTAAAGGTGCTGCTCAGCATGGTCTAGGTGACCTTATTGGTGCAAAGGACGCTTTCGATGAAGCACTGAAGCTGGACCCGTCAAATGCTCAAGCGAAATCAGGTCTTGAGGCTGTCGACAGAGCCATTGAAGCAGAAGCCCGTGCAGATGGCGCCGATGCTGGCATGGGCGGCCTTGGGAACATGTTCAATGATCCTCAATTGATCCAGAAGCTCGCCAACAACCCCAAGACCGCAGGTTACCTCGCGGATCCCCAGTTCATGTCCAAGCTGCAACAATTAGCCAAGAATCCGAACGATATGGGTCAGGCGCTCGGCGATCCTCGATTTTTACAAGTCATGGGCGTTTTGCTTGGTGTTGACATGCAGATGGGTATGCCACCCGAGGGTGGTCCGTCTGGGGCAGGCAAACCTACGGAAGTAGAAGAAGACGTTCCCATGCCAGACGCCCGTCCCCAATCAAACCCACCGCCTTCGTATAAGAAGGAGCCCGAGCCAGAACCCGTACAGGAACCGGAAGCAGAGGACGAAGATGCTATTGCTGCAAAGAAGGCGAAAGAGGAGGCCGAGACCGAGAAGAAGCTCGGAACTGAGAGCTATAAGAAGCGTAACTTCGACGCGGCAATTGAGCACTATGGCAAAGCATGGGACCTACACAAAGACATCACCTACCTCACCAACCTTGGTGCTGCGAAATTCGAAAAGGGCGATTATCAAGGTTGCATAGAGGCATGCGAGAAAGCCATCCAAGAAGGTCGCGAAATCCTTGCGGACTTCAAGATCATCGCCAAAGCCTTTGGGCGTATTGGCTCAGCCTACGAAAAGCTGGGTGACCTGCCCAAGGCCATTGAGAACTACCAGAAGTCCTTGACCGAGCACCGCACGCCTGATATCCTTGCCAAACTCAAAGCAGCCGAGAAAACTCACATCATAGCCGAGAAGAACGCTTATATCGACCCTGAAAAGGCAGAGGAAGCTCGTCAACTCGGGTCTGAGAAGTTCAAGAACGCAGATTGGCCCGGTGCCGTCGAAGCATACACAGAATTGACCAAGCGTGCCCCTGACGACCCGCGAGGTTATAGCAACCGTGCCGCGGCACTGATCAAACTGCTGGCCTTCCCCACCGCGATCCAGGATTGTGACGAAGCCCTCAGACGAGACCCGAAGTTCATTAAGGCGTACCTCCGCAAAGCTCAGGCACTCTTCGGCATGAAGGAATACAACAGATGTCTAGATGTATGTCAAGAGGCCATGGAGCACGACGAGGGGGGCAAGAACATGCGCGAGATCGAGGGTCAGCAGCAAAAGGCCCTTGAAGCAATGTATGCCGCGCGTGCAGACGAGACAGAGGAGGAAACGAGTGCGAGAATCCAGCGTGATCCTGAAATCAGTAAGTCAAATCACTTCGATACTCCGGCTCATCCTTGCGAGAGAGAATACTGACTTGTCTATCCAGTGCAAATTCTCACCGACCCTATCATGCAATCGATTCTGCAACAGGCCAAGGGCGACCCGGCCGCTTTGAACGAACACATGAAGAATCCAGGTATCAGAAGCAAGATCCAGAAATTGATGGCTGCTGGCGTCATTCGCATGGGACGGTAGATGCCACCAGCGCCGAATTTACTGCTCCCCGAGGACGATGGGTCACGAAGCACATGTCGATGACAATTGGCAAGGTTTGTATCAGAACAAAAGCATGCCAGAAGGACAAATGCAGCTAGGAGGCTTTTCCTTTCAGTCTCAGCAGTATGTGGCGCATGCATGGACATTCGATGCGGTCGAGAAGCAATCCGGGTTCTTTTCCAATGGTGTCTCCTTTGGTATCGACTTTGACAGCATTTAGCGGGATCAACAGAAGTTGGTTTTGCAAGTGTGAATAAGTATGAGAAGTCCGCACAGGAAGATGGACAAAGCCTTGCGGGGGCTGGAAGGATCGAATGTGTCGTTCCTTCCGACGCCA